>Ga0207426_1000093_pt1 | contig 277663 bp, 210 predicted proteins | sample AraplaMF_Cvi_mMS_FD_184265 | JGI IMG/M metagenome (GOLD analysis project Ga0207426, IMG submission 184265) | Arabidopsis root microbial communities from the University of North Carolina, USA - plate scrape MF_Cvi_mMS (SPAdes) (version 2) | ecosystem: Host-associated > Plants > Roots >...
AGCAGGTTGCTGGATGCTGGTAGCTGGTTTGCGGTACGTTCTGGGAGGAGCAGCGCGTTTTTTAGGAGTTACCGGTTACCGGTTGCAGGATACCGGTGGTGGTGCGTTCGTGAGGGGCGGTCTGCTTTCTGACTTTGTTTTAGTAGCAGGTTGCTGGATGCTGGTGGCTGGTTTGCGGTACGCTCTGGGATGATAACCGCGTTTCTTTAGGAGTTACCGGTTGCAGGATACCGGTGGTGGTGCGTTCGTGAGGGGCGGTTTGCTTTCTGACTTTGTTTTAGTAGCAGGTTGCAGGATGCTGGTGGCTGGTTTGCGGTACGTTCGTGGTGGTACTTCTCTTTTCTGAATATGGAACTTTTGAACAACAGGTGATGAAGGAGAAAGAATACCGAACAAGGAATATTGAACAAGGAAATGAGTGAACGCAACCCTGAACATGGAACTTTTGAACTGTAGATGATTACCAAATGAAAAGGAACAGGGAACCAAACAAAGAGTATGGTCGTGGTTATCCGGGTGCGACAATCTTTTTGCACCAAAAACAAGAAACCCGCAGAAGCTGCGGGTTTAGGGCTGTTCGCCATAGGATTGTGGATTAAAACTCAGCCTTGCGGGCTTCGATAGCTTCAATAGCTGCGTTTACCTCGGCAAGGCTTTTTTCTGTCTGAGAGAGTTCAATCTCTTTCAAAATGAGGGCGTTGGAGCCGATGGATTTCTGCCGCCCATCCAGGCTGCGTTTCCTGAGCTCAAGTCTCATTTTTTTAGTGATCTGGTCCTCTCTCTCTGTTTCGTCGGTCAACGTTTCCAGCAAAGTTTCGCAGGTGGCAATTTGTGCAATCACCTTCTGCAACTCACTGGCGGTTTCCCGGGCATTCTTTGCAAAATGAGATTGCTCTCTCTGGCTGGAGTTCAAAGAGAACGCCAGCTCATTTTTTTGTTCGTTAACAATGTCTAAGAGCGAATCACATTCCGCTGCAGTCGTTAGTTTGGATACTGAATATCCCATCGGTCAAGATTTAAGGTCTCATACAATATCGTATGATGAAGCAAAAGTACTATCGCGGCACCCCCTGAAACAATAGTACTTTTTAGGATAATGATGTCAATTTTTCTTTAAGAAGGCATCGTAAAATATCTACATGTTTTTAAAACGTTCAACAAAACGGGTTGTTTGTTCCTCTTGTCAGGTACCTGTTAAACCTGGTTCTGTAGCGCGGTAAACTGTTGCTGCTTCAGTTGTAATGCCTGCTGCTCCGCCCGCAGCGCGGCCTGGTGCCCGCGGTGATTTTGTGTGAGCTTTTCAAGCATGGCTTTTTCCATCAGTAATAAACAGCGCCGTTCGTGTTTGTCGCTTTCGGTTTCCTGCAGTTTATCCAACAGCACCGGTATTGCATGCAGTAAATTCATCGCGCTGTGATAATCCTTTTCCATTCGCTGTAACTTTTTGGCGCAGCTCATAGATTTGCTCTGCAACAATAGCAGTTGTTCCTGCAGACTTTCTTTTTCCGTTTGCTGTATTTTATCACAGGCTGCTTCTGCTGTTGCCGTCAGGCGATCATTGTTTTCGAGTCTTAGCGCCTGTTGTAAGCTGTTCAGTTTAAGTAATGCATCATCGGGTAAAGTGCGCTTGCCTGTTTCATACATTGCCAATGCAGCGCGGGATACCTGCAGGTAATCGGCCAGTTCCTGCTGTTTAATAACCAGGGACTTTCGTAACTTTTTCATACGGCTGAATTTATAGGGTGCGTAAAAGAGGCTGTTACTTATTTATAAAAAATTTCTATTTGTAACACTGCTGTTACAAAGCATCTGTTACATTTTAAATATAACACAAAAAAAGTAACGGCGCATCGGGTGCGTGGTCTGTTGACGGTAGTAGTAAGCCAGCCTGTTTAATAAATGTTCAAGTGCTTAGTGAAGCCGGATTCGACAGCTTGTTACCACCAACGCCACCATTACCTTTGAGTAAAGCAGCTATTCATTCGTAAAGTTTTATGAGATGATACCATCTTTTTGTAACGGTGTCCGAAACAATTTATGTTGATAAAAGAGGCAAGCTCAATCTCTATTATAAAAGACCAGCAGCGTAAGGGTAACCTAAAAAGTAAGATAATTCTTGCATGAAGAAAATACTTTGTATATCCATTTTAGCTACTTATTTGTTTAATATAAATAGTACAAGTTCGGCTCATCCTGTACGTTATAAAGAATCGTTTCACATGGATACCATGTGCAGAGTTCAGTATTTAAAAAAAGTACTCGCAGATACCGGAATTTTTTCGCCCTGGCTGGTTATAAAAATTGTTCAGTCACATGAAGAAAAACTTATTGCTGTTGAGAATCATTACTTGTATAATTATATGAACCATATTTATAAATATGATTTTAAAACATACCAGGATAAAATGTTTTCGTTATTGATGAAGGATAAGCCATTAGCTTTAAGTACCGATATAAGTAATCATCCTTTTTTTAGAATTGATACAAGCTCATCTGCGCATAAGCTTGTACGGGAGCAAGGGATTGATTCCTTAAGAGCGCATTATTATGCTGATGAAAATTTTGCTGGCATATCGCTTTGGGGGCTCGACTTTTTTTTTGATTCTAACTATATAATTACACGTGGAGATATTACTCCGGCTTTAATAATTACCAGGTTTGACTGTAAATAATTTTTTACTATTGAAGGCACCCCCCGGCTTTGCCTGAGCTATAACCATTATTAATGAACGAAAAAGTGAATAGCATCAAAGATGTTATTTAACCTGGTATCAGACAACCAGGGTTGTACAGACATCATAGGCGTTTGATGATGAGCATTGTCTTCCTGACTTGCAGACTTCTGTCTTTCGGACTTTATTATTCATTGCGTAGAGGTTGCAGGTATCTGCACACACCTTAGCGTGTCTGATACTGTATTGCATTGTAACTGATATGTTGATGAGGGTGTTTTTTTAACATATCGCCCTTACAGGGCTCGTTGATCATCGTGTTGATATTGGCTAGTAACAGGTCGCCCCGATGGGGCTGGAAACGTTTGGTGAATTCCCGCAAGGTATCTGCACACGCCTTAGCGTATCTGATACCGGGATTGTCATGTTGATGTTTTATTTTTCACATATCGCCCTTACAGGGCTCGTTGATCATCGTGTTGATATTGGTTAGTAACAGGTCGCCCCGATGGGGCTTTGGGAAAGCGTTTGATGAATTATTACAAGTTTCTAATTGTTGTTTTGCTAATGGCTGTGTAGTCGGGGAGGAGCAGGCCTCTGCGCCTCTGCGTGAGCTATAACCATTAATAATAAATGAGCAATTGAATAGCATCAAAGATGTTATTTAACCTGGTGTCAGACAACCAGGGTTGTACAGACACCGCAGGCGTTTGATGATGAGCATTGTCTTTCTTACTTGCAGACTTCCGTCTTTCAGACTTTATTATTCATTGCGGAAGTGCAGGTATCTGCACACGCCTTAGCGTGTCTGATACCGGGATTGCATTGTAACTGATATGTTGATGCGGGTGTTTTATTTTTTCACATATCGCCCTTACAGGGCTCGTTGCTCATCGTGTTTATATTGACTAGTAACAGGTCGCCCCGATGGGGCTTGGGAACGTTTGGCGAATTCCTGCAAGGTATATGCACACGCCTTAGCGTGTCTGATACCGGGATTGAATTGTAACTGATATGTTGATGCGGGTGTTTTTTTCACCTATCGCCCTTACAGGGCTCGTTGATCATCGTGTTGATATTGGCTAGTAACAGGTCGCCCCGATGGGGCTTTGGAGACGTTTGGCGAATTCTTACAATTTACCGTTTGCTGTTTATAGGTGGCAAGGTGGCCGGCGAGGGATATGTCTCTGCGGCTTTGCGTGGATTCCTGTTAGTTACAAGACCAACTGGGGTAGGAAAACTATCCTTCTGCACAAAATAATCCTGCGTTAATGGCTCTATTTGCTTATCTTTAAACAAACCGATATCTAACATATGAAAGTGCATAACCTCAACATGACTGACTCGCTTGGTGTGCGCGACTCCGTCACCATTTTCGAGTATCCGGATTTTATTTATCTCACCTGTGTGAATGCTGATTTTCTGAAAGCCTTTGGCGTATATACGCTTAAAATAAGCGTGGAGGATATTGAACTGAACAATTTCCCCGACAGCGCTATTAAAACGCAACTTGTGGAAGGACTGCAGCAACTGATTGGGGTAATGGCTTGAGCTAAATGAACGCTTAACACGACAGGGAGACCCCATTACGTATTGCCGTCTGCCAATCAGCCGACTGTTAAGTTGGCCGGGGTAGCATTCATTTCCTTTTTCTTATATGCCAGCAATCGCAGCGCATTAAACACCACTACCAGTGTAGAACCTTCATGCGCTATAACGGCCGGGCCGATGGACGCAATTCCGAGGATGGTTAAGGGTATCAATACCACTACCATCCCCAGGCTGATAAACAGGTTCTGTTTGATGATGCTTTTGGCTTTACGGCTCAAACCAATGGCAAAAGGCAGCAGGGAAAGCTTATCACCCATCAACGCAATGTCGGCGGTTTCCAGTGCCACATCGCTGCCCGCTGCACCCATTGCAATACCGACGGTGCTATTGGCCATTGCCGGTGCATCATTTACACCGTCGCCTACCATCGCCACCTTGCCTTCCTGTTCTTTCAGCTTTTTTACAGCTTCCACTTTTTGTTCCGGCAGCAGACCGCCCCAGGCATCTGTTAACCCTGTTTGTGCAGCAACTGCTTCCGCCACTTTCTGGTTATCGCCTGTTAACATCACCATGCGTTTAATACCCATACTTTTCAGTTGCGCCAGGGTTTGTTTCGCTTCAGCACGTGGGGTGTCCATCACCGCGATAATGCCTGTATAATCCTTGCTTTTTCTAAATATCATGGTGGTGTTGCCAGCTTCTTCCAATTTGTGTACCTGTTCTTCCAGTTCTTTTGAAGGTTTTGCATCATCCAGCGATTCAAACAAGGCCAGGTTGCCTGCAAAAATTTCATCTCCTTCTAACGAGGCTTTAATACCCTTACCCAATACTGCTTCCAGGTTATGGGCTATGGGGAGCTGCGCTCCTTTTAACCGCTCTTTACCATCCCGTACAATCGCTTTGGCCAGCGGGTGGTCGCTTAGCGCTTCCACTGCTACTGCAGTTTTTAGTAATTCTGTTTCTGATACCTGCCCTAAAGCAACTATCCGGGTTAACCTGGGTTTGCCTTCTGTTAATGTGCCTGTTTTATCAAAAGCGAGCGCCGTTAATGTGCCCAGGTCTTCCAGTGGTTTACCGCCCTTTATCAATACGCCCGCCCTGGCGGCCCTGGCCACACCGCTTAATACTGCGCTTGGTGTGGCTATGGCTAACGCACAGGGGCTTGCAGCTACCAATACGCTCATGGCACGGTAAAAACTCCGGCTGAAAGTTTCGTCCACTACCAGGAAAGCAAAACACAATAACACTACAAGGATCAGTACCGCCGGCACAAAGTATTTTTCAATTTTGTCTGTCAATACCTGCGTTGGGGACTTTTGCGTTTGCGCTTCATTTACCATGGTTACCAGTCTTGCAATGGTAGAGTCTGATGCGGGTTTGGTAACCTTTACTTCCAGGACTTCATTGCCATTAATCGTCCCGGAAAATACCCGGTGCTGTGCGTCAAGCCTTTCGGCTGATTCTATGCTGATATCCGGATTGTCCACTGCTGTTTTATCCACCGGGATACTCTCTCCTGTGATAGGCGCCTGGTTAACGCTGCTTTTACCTTTCACAATAAAACCATCTGCGGCGATTTTAGTGTTGGGTCTTACCACAATGATATCACCTTGTTTAAGTTCCTCAATTCTTACTTCCCTGGCTTCATTACCGGTTTTTAGCAGGGCTGTTTTTGGCGCCAGTTCTGTTAATGCGGCAATGGATTTTCTTGCCTTCTCCATAGCGAAGTGTTCCAATGCATGCCCCAGGCTAAAAAGAAAAAGCAATAAGGCGCCTTCTGCCCAGTCGCCTAGTATGGCCGCGCCAATAGCTGCTACAAACATGAGGAAATCTATTTCAAATTTTCCTTTTGCAATTGATTCAACAGCCTCTTTTACAGTATAAAAACCGCCGAAGAAATAGGCTGCTATATATAGCACAAGCGATATTGTTTGAGGTGCTGCTTTTATATAAGAGAGTCCGAACCCGGCAGCCAGCATTATACCGCAGAGGATACTAAAAATGAGCTCGGTATTTTTGCCGAATATACCGCCGTGCGAGTGGTTGTGTTCACCTTCTTCATGGTGGTTGTGTTCACCTGCCTTGTGTACATGGGTTTCTTTTTTACCGGGCACATTGGGTAGCTGCCGGATAACCAGCCCTGCTTCTTTTATCCATTCAATCACCTGTTCCTGATCCGCGGCCCGGGTATCAAATTCAATACGGACAATACCCGTTGCCGCCGCGCTTACTGACTTAACTGCTTCATGCTTTTGAAGCGATGCTTCCACCAGATTGGTTTTGCGCTGATGGGTGATGCCTTCCACATTCACTACCAGGTGGTGATACCTTTCGGTGATGGCAGCGCCCTCTTTTTCAGCAAGCTGTTTTACCTGGTTTAGGGTAATCCTGTCCGGGTTATAATGAAAGCAAAGCCTCGCCGGATTGTCTGCTGTACGTTCTACCACATGAACATCTTCAATGCCATTTGTTTGCTGCATAGCCTTTACCAGGCGCTGTACGCAGGCATCCCGTTCATCGGGTATTTCGGGGAGCAGGATAGCGATATCAAGTTTTATTTTTTGAACAGACATATTAATAGTTTAAAGTATTCATCTTTTATTCCTCTTCACTATTCTTCATCTTACCAAGCAGCGCATAGGCGTTTTTAATTACCAGTTCATCGTTGTTCTTATCAAAATTTTCCGGGAGTATTATTTCCGTATAACCCAGTTCTGTGTTGCCTACCTTTACCGGCTGCATGATGTAGTGGTAGCCGGATGTTGCCGTGTCTGCCCGGTTAGCAGCCGGCTTATTGATGAAAATAAACTTATCACCAAGGTAATCGATGATGGCTTCATTTGGAACAGCCGTTACTTCATTTGCCCCGGATTCTACCAGGGCCTTTAAAAATAACCCCGGCAGCAACTGGTTGTCTTCCTCTTCAATATGGCAGTGTATACGTACAGTGCGGTCCTGGCTTATTTCTCTTCCTATCAGGTATACTTTTGCCAACCGTTCTCTGGTTTCATTCGCCAGCGTAAAACGAACCGTTTGACCGATTTTAAGTTTGGGTACATCTTTTTCAAATACGGTAAGCTCTGCATGTAAATGTCTTGTATCCACCATTTCAAACACCACGTCTGTACTCGTTACATATTTGCCAAGATTGGCATTTACTTGTGTAATATAACCACTGATCGGTGCATATACCTGAATACTGGCACTAACCTGCCCCTTATCAACCAATGAAAGGTTTAACCCGGAGACTTTTATCTTTTCTCTCAGCCCTGTTACTTTGGCAAGCAAACTATGATAGCTGGCATTTGCCTGTTGCAGGGTCTTTTGTGCATTCACATTTTCCCTGGCGAGTTCCTGCTGTCTTTCATAATCGGATTTTGCATACTCCAACTGGCTTTTAAAATCAAGATAATCCTGTTGTATGTTGATGAATTCAGGGTTTTCAAATACGGCAATCAGGTCGCCCTTTTTTACATATTTCCCCTGCAGCATGTCAGTGCTTTTTAAAAACCCTCCGATGGGTACCGAGATACTTACCTGTTGTTGCGGAGGTACATCCAGCACACCATTGGCTTTGAAGGTGCCGCTAATCTGTTTCATTTCCACTTTGCCCAGTTGAATACCTGCCGTACGGTATTGCAGGTTTGTGAGTGTTACTTCATTATCGGCTACGGTATCTTCCTGCCTGCTTTCGGAAACCTGTTCCTGTTTTCCCGTTTTATCTCCACAGGCGACAAGGAGTACCGACAAAAAAACTATCGTGAAATATTTTATGATTGTTTGCATAATCAAGCTATTGAGTTTTGTAGTTACTGATTGCCCGCCAGGTATTCTAAAAAGATGACGGCCTGGTTTAATTGGTTGATGCTTTGCAAGTAATTTTCTTTTATCCTGATGGCATCCCGTGTAGCCATCAGGTATTGCGTGTAATCGCTGTCGCCCTGCTGGTACCCAAGCCTGGCCTGTTTAAGCATAACGTCTGCATTGGGTAAGGCCGAAGAGCGATAATACTCCACGCTTGCCTTATTCTTTACATAGTCCTGGCTTGCCTGCTGCCACCTGGCTGTAAGCAAAGACTGGTTAAACGAGGCTTCATTTTCCGCAATCTGCCGGTTTACTTCCGCTGCTTTGATTTTCGCTTTTACCGGGCGGTTAAAGATAGACACTGCAATACCCGCACTTACACCCATAAAGCGGTTGCTGCCTGTGGCCAGTTTGCCTGATGCATCCAGTGGATTGCCAATAAGCGACTGATTAAAATAGCCAAGCGTGAAATCGGGTAAACGCTGCGCGGCGATAACATCCCGCTGTTTGCGGCTTACCTCAATCTGTTGTTTCAGGTAAGCCAGGTAAGGATTGGCAGCGACTGCTGCCGTATCATTTGCGAGGGTAAATTCCCGTTCGGTAAGACTGTCTGTTGTAATGCTTACCTGTTGTGGGTTTGCCGTAAGTTGCTGCAATATATAATTCAATCCCGTGATATCCGCATCGGCCTGTGTTAGCTGTATGCGCACTTCATTTAACTGCGTTTCAGCAGTGGTTTGTTCCAACTGTTTTGTTTCCCCGGTACGATAGCGGAGGCTGGCTGCTTTAAGAAAAGCTGTATAAATCGTATCCTGCTGATGCAATAATTTTTTTCTGCCATGCAGGTACATCAGGTGGTAATACGTTTGTTTCACATTCCTCGTGAGTTCATTTATGGTTAACGCTTTTTTGGCGGTAGCGGAATGAATCATGGCATCGCCAAGCGCCCGTTGTGTACTGGCGTTTTGAGGATTGGGTATGGTTTGTAATACAGAGAAGTTGTTATCTGCCCATTTATAACTGTTGTACTGGCCCACCATTACATCAAAAGTTGTTTTGCCGATATAACCTGCCGATGCTTTTACCTGTTGCTCGTATTGTAATTGCAGGTCGGTTGTTTTAACAGATTTATTGTTGGCAACGGCCTGTTCTATCGCCTGCTGCAGGCCAAGCTGCTGTACAGCCTGCCCCCTCAAACCCAGGAGAGGCAATAACACAGGCATTGATAAGAGGATTGTTTTTTTCATTTTTATTCCGGAGAAGTTTAGTTTTTCAAACCATATATATAAGCAGGGCAACACGAGTAAGGTGAGCATGGTTGCACTAACCAGCCCCCCGATGACCACCGTTGCAAGCGGGCGCTGAACTTCCGCACCGGCGCTGCTGGAAAGCGCCATCGGGAGAAAGCCCAGAGAGGCAACCGATGCAGTCATCAATACCGGTCTTAACCTGATGGCCGTTCCCTGCAAAACAATATCCCGCAGGTTCGTCAGGCCTTCCTTTTTAAGCCGGTTGAATTCATTGATTAATACGATGCCATTCAATACTGCCACGCCAAACAAAGCGATAAACCCTACACCGGCAGATATACTAAAAGGCATGCCCCTTAACAGCAATGCAAACACACCGCCGATAGCAGCCATTGGTATGGCCGTAAAGATGAGTACGGATTGTTTAAATGAATGGAAGGTAAAAAACAGCAACAGGAAAATGAGCGCCAGTGCAACAGGTACCGCGACTGAAAGTCTTGCCTGCGCCTCCTCCAGGTTTTGAAACTGACCACCATACGTAATAAAATAACCCGGCGGAAGTTTGACCTTTGCAGACAGTTTCTGCTGCAGTTCTTTTACAATACTGGCAACATCACGGCCGCGTACATTGAAGCCGACAATGATGCGCCGTTTGGCATCTTCCCTTTGCACCTGGTTAGGGCCAACTACGAAGGAGATATCTGCCAGTTGCGTCAGCGGTACCTGGTTGCCGTTGGGCGCGGTAATAAAGAGGTTGCGAACATCTTCAATCTGTTGCCTGTTTTCATTCTGCAGACGTACCACGAGGTCGAAGCGCTTCTCCCCCTCATATACCAGGCCTGCACGCTGCCCTGCAAATGCAGTACTAATGGTAGTATTGATGTCTTCCACATTTAATCCATACTTTGCTACTTCATCGCGGTTGATGCGTACAACAATCTGCGGAAGACCCGTTACCTGCTCTTCATAAATATCCGCGGCACCATTTACAGAACGTACTACTTTACCCACCTGCTTACTTAGTGCAGCGAGCGTATTGAGGTCTTCACCAAATATCTTAACGGCAACATCCTGCCGAACACCTGCAATAAGTTCATTAAAGCGCATTTGGATGGGTTGCTGAAAGCCAAATGTTACACCGGGTATGGCTTCGAGTTCGGTTGCCATTTTACCAGCCAGCTCTTCCCGGTCGTGTGCTTTCTTCCATTGGTTTTTATCTTTCAGGATAATCATCAGGTCACAGGCTTCTATCGGCATAGGGTCTGTAGGTATTTCAGATGAGCCTATTTTAGCCACGACTTCCTTTACTTCATCCGGAAAATTATCCAGTAAGATTTTGGACGCTTTCTGACCGGCATCAATCGTTTCGGACAGGCTGCTGCCGGTGAGGACACGCGTTTCTACGGCAAAATCCCCTTCTTCTAGTGTGGGAATGAATTCGCCACCCATATTCAGAAACAGTACAAGGCTAATCACGAACAAAGCAATCGCTGCCGTTATCACGACAGCCTTCCACTTTAAAGCAGCTTTAATCATGGGCGCATACAGCCTTTGCAGAAAGTTCATCATCCGGTCACTCAGGTTCCTTTTATGCATCGTGTTTTTATTCAGGCACCAGGCACTCATCATGGGAACATAGGTAAGGGAAAGCACAAACGCACCGAGGATAGCAAAGCTTACCGTTTGCGCCATCGGCCCGAACATTTTGCCTTCGATGCCAACAAGCGCCAGAACCGGCAGGTAAACAATCAGGATTATCATTTCTCCAAAAGCAGCGCTGTTGCGAATGCGTGAAGCAGACTCATATACTTCCTGGTCCATCTCCTGCTGCGAAAGTTTCCGTTTTAGTTTGCGCATGCCGAGATGGTGCATGGTGGCTTCTACAATGATGACTGCGCCATCTACGATTAAGCCGAAATCGATAGCACCTAAACTCATCAGGTTGCCGCTTACGCCAAACAGGTTCATCATAATGACGGCAAACAACATGGATAGCGGTATAACTGAAGCTACCAGCAGACCTGCCCGCAGGTTACCCAGGAAAATGACCAGTACGAAAATGACAATCAATGCGCCTTCCACCAGGTTTTTTTCTACCGTATTGATGGCCCTGTTTACCAGAGTACTTCTGTCCAGAAAAGCATCAATCTGCAAACCTTCCGGCAGGGATTTTTCAATTTGTGCAATCCGTTCTTTCACGTTCTTAACGACTGCGCTGGAGTTCTCTCCCTTGAGCATGAGTGCAAGCCCGCCTGTTACCTCGCCCTCATCATTGTAGGTCATCGCACCGTAGCGTACCGCATGGCCAAAACCCACGGTGGCCACATCCCTCATCAGCACAGGGATGCCGGCAGTGGTTGTTCGGATAACAATCTTACCGATATCTTCAGGGGAACCCACCAACCCTTCACTGCGTATAAAATAGGCTGTTGGTTTTTTATCAATATAGGCGCCACCGGTATTCTGGTTGTTTTTCTCCAGTGCTTTAAACAGGTCTGCCATACCCAGGTTATAGCTGCGCAGTTTATCCGGGTCGATGGCTATTTCGTATTGTTTTAGATAGCCCCCAAAACTGGCCACTTCTGCAATGCCGGGAGTGCCCAGGAGCTGCCTTCTCACTATCCAATCCTGTATGGTGCGAAGGTCCATGGCAGCGTATTTTTTTTCATACCCTTTTTTAGGCCGGATAATGTACTGGTAAATTTCACCCAGTCCTGTTGTAACGGGCGCCATTTCAGGGCTGCCAATGCCGGGAGATATCTGTTCCTTTGCCGTGGTAAGACGTTCATTTACCTGCTGCCTGGCCCAATAGATATCTACCTTCTCTTTAAACACAATGGTAACCACACTTAAACCGAACCGGGAGAAGCTTCTCATCTGTGCGATATCTGGTATGGTAGCCATGGTTTGTTCTATAGGAAAGGTAACCAGCCGCTCTATGTCAAGCGCCGATTGGGAAGGTGCTGTGGTGATAATCTGCACCTGGTTATTGGTGATATCCGGCACTGCATCGATAGGTAATTTCCGAAGTGCGTAAATACCGTAAACAACCAGGCCGAGTGTACATAACGCAATGATGAGTTTATTGTGTATTGAAAAGTGAATAAGCTTATTGAGCATAATTGGTGATTGGATAAAGCATGGTTATACTTAATCATGTATAGTGCTATAAAACAGGCGCATGGCTATGGGCTATTTTATAGTTTGTATGCGGATGCAGGTGTCTGCCGAATGCAACTGCATTGGCCACCTCTTTTTCAATGCCTGCTTTTCTGTTTGATTAAATATGTTGATGTGCTGTATGCTTATGGTTAGGATACTGCCAGAAGACCAGGCATACAGTTACGTTAATAACCTGTAAGGACTGTGTAATGATACAGCCAGACACGAATAAAAACAGAAAAGGAATTATCTGTTTAGCTGCGGAGGTTGCCAGATATTAAAAGGCATAGAGGAAGTGGCCTTGTTATAATAACTATGATGGCTCATTGTTTCGGGGAGGATATTCAGATCCGGTGTTTCTGTGGCAAGTTGAACGAATGGCGCGGCACAGCACTGGCACTGACATAGCGGGGAACAATCATCAGGGCTATCATTTACCGGATTGGATTTCTCTACCAGTTTGATCGTGGCTTTTTCGGACGCGGCAAACGTATCATTACAGGGCATACAACTTAGCCCTAATACAATGAATGCCATAATAAATCCGATCAAACGCATGCGCAAAAGTAACCAGGGCAATTTAAATAGCAAGCATTAAAACATATACGTGGTTGCAAAAAGGGGAGGATGAAACTATAGAGTTGATCGATCTGTAAAAATGATCGAAAGATAGAATGGGCACTGTATCCTCTTGAATCAAATAGTTTGTGATGTTCACCTTAAAAAAAGTTTATAATATTTAAAATTCTTTGTGGAATGTCGTAGCCTCACTTAAGCCCTTCTATTTTTGACGTATAAACACTTAACCAGGACAGATTATCCTTTTAGGCTTAGCCGATCCTGCTTTTATCCTTACAGGAAAAGGCCAGTTTATTTTCAAACGATAATTTAATGGTGGAGTGTTTTGTAGCACTGAATTATTTAGATCGTTATTATTCCAATTATCTGTTATGAAAACATTCCGCACTCATCGCAACGCCGGCCGGGCATTTGATACCACAAAAACAGCCAAAGAAGTTATCGCTGAACCTGCGACTAATCGAATGAGAATTTACCTGTAGCTGGTATCCCGGCTGGTACACAGACTCACTATCGTGCAATCCATTTAACATCCTGACCAATACATTCTTCTATGAAACAACTTCTACTTACCTGTTGCATTGGCCTGCTTGGCCTGCAAACAAAAGCGGCCACCTATTCTGTTACCAACACCAACGATGCAGGCGCCGGGAGTTTGCGCCAGGCAATTATCGATGCCAATGCCAATGCCGGCGCTGATATTATTGGTTTTGCCATTAGCGGAACCGGCATTAAAACAATAACGCTTTCATCATTGCTGCCCATTATTACAGGGCAAACAACCATCAACGGGTATTCACAAACCGGTGCAGTACAAGGTGCTATCGGCTCCCGTACCATATTAATAGAAATTAATGCAGGCAATTCCACCACCTCTTCGGGCACCAATGGTTCCGCTATATTCTTTTTCTCCAATACATCAGACAACTCTGCCGTTTCCGGTTTGTCAATATACAATACCGGGTTGCTTGTCAAACCTGTTCAGATTGAACCAGCGGCAGATAATATACAGGTTTGGGGTAACTATATTGGTTTGCTGGCAACAGGAGCAAGCCCTGCATCAACGCTTTACAACAGGAGTGACGGTATTCTGTTAGGGTCTTATATAACGAGCACGGGCACTTTTACCGGTGTGGTGATAGGTACAAATGGTGATGGTACCAATGATGCCAATGAAGGAAATGTAATATCAAATTCTAACGGCACCAATGGCGGGGATGGCATACAACTTGGCATTACCGCAAGTGCTTTTGTATTTAGCGGCCTGAAGATTTCCGGGAATTATATTGGCCTTGCGGCAGACGGTGTAACCATTGCCCCCAATGGAAAATCAAACCCGGGTGTTGCATCTTCCGATGGGCAGGACGGCATTGATTTATACCAGGGAGATGGAATAAGTACCAGCTATATAACGATTGGAACAAATGGTGACGGGGTATCGGATGTGCTGGAAAGAAATGTAATTTCAGGCAACTATGGAAGTGCTATTTCAGTGGCAGCGAATACAGACTACCTGCGGATTGCAGGTAATTATTTAGGTACCGATAAAACCGGTACTGTTGCCAAACCAAATGGCACCAACTCCGGAACATCGGCCTTTCTTTCAATACTGGTGTATTCAGGCTGCACAAACATTGTGATTGGTTTTGATGATGCTTTTCATAGTGCTGCTGTGGCAGCCAATGTAAGAAATGTAATTTCAGGCAATGCCTGTGCGGCCATATATATGATTACATGCACAGGGGCAAATAACAAGATTGCGGGTAATTATATCGGAACAGATGTTACCGGCAATACAGCAATTGGAAATGGCAATGCAGCAGTAGACGCTACTACCGGAAGAAGAAGCTCTGCCATCGGCCTTAACGGCTGTTCCAATGTAGTTATCGGCACCAACTCCAATGGCACCAATGATGCACTGGAAAGAAATATTATCACTTCTACGGTGAATGGTGTAGGGGTGAGAATCTTTGGTGCATCCACCGGTAACCTGGTAATGGGTAATTCTATAGGGGTAGGTGCAAACGGTACAACGGCATTGGGTAACTCACGGGGAGGGGTATTGATTGCAGATGCCAATACCAACAATAACCGCATCGGTTCTAATGATGATGGTACGCGTGATGATATAGAAGGGAATATTATTGCCAATAACGGAACCAGCAGCAGCACTGCTCTTCAGCGTGCCGGTGTTGCAGTTACAGATGCTGTTACAGGTAACCGCATCTCCAGGAATGTCTTTTACAGTAATAAGGGCCTTGCAATAGATCTGGCAGATAACGGCGCTACCTTGAATGATGGCGCTACTACTACGGGTAACCCCAATATTTTATTAGATTACCCGGTAATTTCTTCCTGTTCCGTTTCCGGCACCAGCGTTACAGTTGCCGGCTATGTAAGTACCTGTAATGGTACGGAAGCAACTGCAGGCGCAAGTATAGCAGGTAGCAAAACCATACAGTTTTATAAATTATCAGATGATGGTGACCAGAATGCTGCGCTAACCAACGGTACCTGCACACGCAGCGTACCACATGGTGAAGGTATTCAATACCTGGGCAGTATTACGGGAGTAGTAAATACTTTTAGTACATCTTTTACGCTGGTATCGGGCGCCTCATTTACCAGCAGCGATAAAATTACTGCCATTACAATAGATGCCAGCGGCAATACTTCAGAGTTTGGTGTATTAGCAGTACTCACTTTGCGTGGTAATGTGTATGATGATGCCAATGGCAGCAGTGATAACCTTATCAGCGGCACGGGTACCAATGCAGGCAGCCTGAAAGCCGTACTGGTAAACGGTACTACCAACCTGGTACTGGCTTCGGTAAGCGTTGCGTCAGACGGAACTTACCTGTTTAGCAACCTTGCAGCCAACGTTAACTATGTTGTACGTATAACCACCAATACTGCTACCACCGGTGCTGCACCGCCTGCAGTTGCTGCACCTTCAGGATGGGTTAATGTGGGAGAAAACCTGGGGGCTTCCGCCGGTACAGATGGTTTTGATGATGGTATCTTATCCATCGGGTTAACAACAACAGATGTTACCAATGCCAACTTCGGGGTTGACCAGATTCCTTCCCCTTCCACTATTCCACCTTACCAGATTGCAGTACCTACGCGCGGTGGAACTTATCCGCTGAATGGTACCTACCGCAGCATGATACCGCTTAGCGGAACAGACCCTGAAGATGGAAGCATTGGCACCGGCAGCACCTTTATCTTTTCGGGTTATGGCAATATGGATGGCAATGTATTAAAGTACAATGGCGTTACCCTTACAGCGGGTGATGTAATTTCAGGTTACAATCCTTCACTGCTTACTATTACATTTAACCAAAAAGGCATTTCCTCTTTTATTTTCTATTTTAAAGTAGTAGATGCTGCCGGTATTGCCTCTCCAGTTGCACCATACCAGGTATTCTGGGGCACCAATGTACTGGCAATAACCTATGACAGCTTTACGGCAGCGCTAAAAGGCAATATGATAGTATTACAATGGAGTATGGCTTCTGCTACAGGTTATAGCTACTTTACTGTAGAACGCAGTTCTAACGGGCAAAGCTGGCAGCCGTTACAAAAGATTGAAACGAAGCCTGGTGTTAAGGTTTATGGCTTTACCGATAAGCATCCGCTTGAAGGAAATAATTTTTACCGTATTAAACAGGTGGGTAGCGATGGTGGTGAAGAGTACAGCGATACAAGGCTGATAAAAACGACAGGAGGGTGGGCGGTTGTTATAAGTCCTAACCCGGTTACCAATACTTCTTCTGTAACACTACAAAGTTCAATACCGTTGCTTTACTACAGGGTTGTTGACGCGAAGGGGCAAATTGCTGTTAGTAAACAAATCTTGCCTGGCAATGTACAGGCAGGTATAACAGAACATATTTCTATCGCCGGTCTTGCGGCAGGCATTTATCATATCCAGTTAATAAATAATAAGAAAGATATAAGAACAATCAGATTATTAAAACAATAGTGGTTTATAGCGGGAAACAAACAAGAGGTTGTCTCAAATAAAAAAGGGGCAACCTTCTTTGTTATTTACCTGATCGTTGACAAATCAGTAAAAAGTGCCACAACTCCCCCAAATAGCATCACTGTAAAAAAGAAAGGCTTAATACCTTTGTGCTGTTATCAGTATAAAATGGAAAGAAAGATTCCCGTATATAATATCCGCAATCTCACGAAAGATCAGCACTCACAAAAAGAGTTTCTTGCAGAACCTTTTGGTGAGTATCTGCAGAAACATTACCCGCATCTTCAATTACCTCACCGGCATTCTTTTTATCACCTGGTGATGTTTACAAAAGGAGCGGGTTCTCATACGATTGATTTCAGCCGGTTCAAAGTAAAACCTTTCCAGGCATATTTTATGATGCAGGGCCAGGTGCATAGCTGGCATTTTGATAAAGAGGTAGATGGATTTGTGATCAATTTTTCAGAGACTTTTTTTCGGTCTTTTCTTTTTGATGCAAGCTATCTCGAACGATTTTATTTCTTTAATGGCGTGGCAGAAGACAGTGTTTGTCAGTTGCCTGTAGAAGTTCATGAGCAGGTGACTGGTATCTTTGAACAACTCGTCAATTATATACCCAATGGCCAGGGGATGGATATGTTGCGTGTATTGTTATTGCAACTTTTTTTAACCATTGATGCCTCAGTAAAGAATACACTCAAAAAAATAGTTCCCGAGCATAAACAACTATTGTTGAAAAATTTCAGACGGCTGATAGAACAATACTATAAAACCATCAAGTTGCCTAAAGAGTATGCGGACTTGTTATACGTAACACCCAATCATTTAAATGCACTTTGCCAGGATCTGCTGGATAAAACAGCAGGAGAGTTGATCAGGGACCGCGTATTACTTGAGGCGAAGCGATTACTTACCAACGCACAGATGAGTATTACGGAGATTGCCTATGAACTCAATTTTAAAGACAACTCTTATTTCAGCCGCTTTTTTAAAAAACAGGAACAAATGACGCCGGAAGAGTTCAGGGACCGTTTTATTTCCGGTGCAAACGATATTAATCCAGTCAAAAGAAAATAATCTTGTTATGGAAAATAATAATCAGCAGGGCAAGGTCAGCCCGTTACAATTGCTCAAATGTAAATGTCCCCGTTGCCGCAAAGGGGATATGTTTGAAACTTCTAATCCTTACCAGTTAAAGAAGTTTATGAAGATGAATGAACAGTGCCCGGTTTGCGGTCAGTATTTTGATATAGAAGTAGGCTTTTATTACGGTTCCAGCTATGTAAGTTATGCGTTAACCATAGCTATCAGTGCTGCAAGTTTTGTGACCTGGTGGTTTACAATTGGCTTTGCACTGGAAGATAACCGCATCTTTTACTGGCTGGCTGCAAATGCTGCTTTACTGCTTGCATTACAACCTCCGTTAATGAGGGTGGCACGAACATTATGGCTCGCCTTTTTTGTACGTTACGATAAAAACTGGCAGCAGCATCCCGTTGATAAACCGGAACGGCAAAATGAGGCGCTGAAAAATGCCTGGTAATAAAAAAGCACCTGTAACCGGGTACTTTTTTATGATGGTACACTTGTGGCATTCTCAATTGTTTTGTGTAGCCTTGCACATTAAAGCATATCTATGGAGCAGGCAAATTCATTGGTGAAAATAAGTTTCCGCTTTTATAGCGAAATGATGGAGCAGGAAGCCCGTGAAATACTTACAGCAGCAACCGTTGATGCAGGTCTTGGGCATTACAGTATTCATGACATTCCATTATATATGGAAGGAATTGCTACGGGTGATATTGTTTATGCTGAATATATAGAAGATGAAGCCATGCTTCTTTATAAAGAGAAACTGCAGGCTTCGGGCAACTCCACTATTTGGGTGGCAATTACAGATGATGACATGCCGATTGATGAAGTGCGCGATATTTTTAATGAACTGGGTTGTGAAAGTAAAGCCATGGGGGAAAGATATTTTGGTATGGAGGTAAAAGCTTCTGCTAATTTTTTAAAGATGAAAGATCGCCTTAACCAGCTTAAGGCAAACGGTATCGTAGATTATATGGTGCCTTGTTTGTCAGGGCAACATGTGTAGTATTTTCAAGCGGATGAAAAATGCAAATAAAACCTGGTGATCCTACCTTCTGCTATTATCCATCCGATAGCTGAATACTTTATCATCCTTATATAGCCTTAGGTTTAATGTGGCGCTTCCTGAAAGTAGCCACTAAAGAAAGAAAAAGCTACCTGTGTCATGGAAAAATATCTTTCAATCAATATATTGCAGTAATGCTAAGTCCATATAGTGCGATGTTTTCCATTTAAAAACAAAAACACCCGTTATGAATTCACGCCGCCAGTTTTTGCAGAAGCTTACTGCCTCTGCCGTTGCTTTGCCGCTTACTTCGCTTTACAGTTTTGCTGAAGATAAACATGAATCACCAACACCATATGAAGGCCCTGTATTACGTGTGGCCATTATGGGATTAGGTGGTTATGGAACACGTGTGGCAGACGCCATGAAGGATTGTAAAAAGGCTAAACTGGTAGGTGTCATTAGTGGAACGCCCGCTAAGATAAAAGACTGGCAGGCTAAATATGGTATTCCGGAGAAGAACTGCTACAACTATCAAAACTTTGATGAGATAAAGAATAATCCTGATATAGATGCGGTATACGTGATTACACCGAATGCATTGCACCACGACCAGGTAATCCGCGTGGCAAAAGCAGGCAAGCATGCTATTTGTGAAAAGCCTATGGCGATTAATGCCAAGGAAGGACAGGAGATGGTAGATGCCTGCAAAAAAGCCAATGTAAAATTACTGGTAGGATATCGTATGCATTTTGAGCCCAAGACTCTTGAGGTTATCCGCATGCGTAACAGCGGTGAGTTTGGAAAAGTATTGTTCTTCCAGGGATTGAGTGGCTTTATCATTGGCGACCCTACCCAATGGAGGCTGAATAAACAACTTGCTGGCGGTGGCGCAATGATGGATATTGGTGTTTATAGTATTAACGGATCAAGATATATGATAGGGGAGGATCCTGTTTGGGTAACCGCGCAGGAGACCAAAACAAACCATGAGAAGTTTAAAGAAGGGGTAGATGAAACTATCCAGTTTCAATTAGGTTTTCCGGGTGGCGCTGTAGCATCCTGTTTGTCTACCTACAGTCTTAATAACCTTGATAAGTTTTTCCTGGATGGTGACAAAGGCTTTGCCGAAATGCAGCCTTCTACCGGCTACGGCCCCATCATGGGGCGCACACATAAAGGTGAACTAACTTTTCCGCATGTAACACACCAGACTGTGCAAATGGAAGAGATGTCTGATATTCTGTTGCAGGGAAAACAACCCATTGTACCTGTTGATGGAGAAGAAGCTGTAAAAGACCTGAAGATTATTGATGGTATTTACCAGGCAGTGAAAACGGGGAAAAGGGTAGAGCTTAAGTTATAGAGAAAATGATTCCCGGTTGTAAAACCGTTGTGTCAATAATCCATATACATCAAAATCTTCTGTATTTCTTTAAGGTTATTAGTGATACCAATCCTGTAAAGTCTTGTGCGTGCTTTTGTTCCATCCATTGCAAAAAACATTGCACCAGGATATCTTTCTATAAACACATAAAGTGCTGATGCAACTGTAGTCAATATCTTTTCACTATTACCATTGTTTGTAATTATTTCATCATCTGTCTGGCCCATTACTTCATCTTTGTCCTCAAATCTTAAATTATAAATATTCCGGACATGTGTTTCGCTGTAAACAACAAGTTTCGGAACCTTTCCACGAATACCTTTGCTTGTGAATTCAAAGACCATAGATGTCTCGCCGATGATCACAGGGTACTTGTCAATCTTCATTTCCTTTAAGTTAAGAATTTAAAAACATATCAGTACGGCCAATATTTGAAGTATCCTGAATAAATTTTTTCGAAATTCAAACATTTAAATCATTTCCGTATCTTCAGCCCGTACTAAAATGATTGCCTGCCGCATGTACAAACGTTTACCATTATGGATATTACTAACAGCAACGCACTCCAGCAATTCAAGAATCTTGTAGGCATCAAGTTTCAGTTATACAATAGTCTTTTCACCGCACTACCATTTCACCGCATTGAGAAAACAGGCGTATTGTTATCCTTGTTTTTAATTCATTGCGAGGAAGGTTTTCGTAAAAAGGAAAGTCCGAAAGAGTTAATTGAATCTTTTCTCAAGCAATACACTTCTTATACCAAAGAACAGGAACAGCTAGACCTCTTATTTCGTTTTGTACAATATGCAGAACGACAGGTAGTATTGTTTGATGCACTTGAAGATGCAGCTTTTACTACGGTAAATGATATGAGCGGCGCTGGTACGGTAAAACAATTACAGTCAGTAATACAGCAAACCGGTAAAGAAGAACAGTTGGCCGAGACATTAAAAGATTTCTCTGTGCGATTGGTGCTCACCGCGCATCCTACCCAGTTTTATCCCGGTGAAGTGCTGGGTATTATCAATGATCTTTCTGAAGCGCTGGTGCATGGTAATACCGCGCTGGTAAATACTTACCTGCAGCAATTAGGTAAAACACCGTTCCTCAAAAAACAAAAACCCACACCGTTTGATGAAGCGGTGAGTTTAATCTGGTACCTGGAAAATGTATTTTATGAAGCATCGGGCAGGATCTTCTATTTTATGAAGACCCAGTTTGAGAACGAGGTGCCGGGTAATAATCCATTAATTAAAATGGGTTTCTGGCCTGGTGGTGACAGGGATGGCAACCCGTTTGTAAAGTATGACACCACGCTTAAAGTGGCCAATGCATTAAGAAGCAGCATTATCAAGTGTTATTATAATGATGTAAGAAGTCTCAAACGCAGGCTTACTTTTAAAGGGGTGGAAAATGTGTTGCAGGAAATTGAAGATAAACTCTACAATAGTCTTTACGTGCCTGAAGCAAAGGTGAGCCTTGATAAAGATGAAATGCTGGAGACGCTATACAGTGTACGCAAAACGCTGATTGAAGAACACAATGGGCTCTTCCTTCATCTTATTGATAGTTTTATAAGTAAGGTGGAAGTGTTTGGATTTTATTTTGCTTCGCTGGATGTACGCCAGGATAGCTCCATACACGAAAAGGCTTTATTGGAAATTGCGGAAAAAACACAGTCGCTACCTAAGAATTACAAGCAACTTCCTGATGAAGAAAAGATCAATGTGTTACTGCATATCAATTCAAAGGTTGATACTGAAATACTTTCCAATGAACTCCATAAAGACACGCTTCAGAGTATCCGTGCAATAAAAAATATTCAGAAGCATAATGGCGAAGAAGGTTGCCATCGTTATATTATAAGTCATAGCACCAGCGCATTAAGCGTACTGGAGGTATATGGTCTGTTTCTTTTGTCAGGCTGGGATAAAAAGGAAATGCGTATAGATATTGTGCCTTTGTTTGAAACCATTGAAGATTTACAGAATGCCGCCGATGTAATGGAGTCGCTGTATTCCAACAGCATTTACCGCAAACACTTAAAGCAGCGTAACAACACCCAAACAATTATGCTGGGCTTTTCAGATGGTACCAAAGATGGTGGCTACCTGATGGCAAACTGGTGTATCTACAAAGCAAAAGAAGAGCTGTCTGCCATCTCCAAAAAATACGAGATTGATGTGGTGTTCTTTGATGGCCGCGGTGGTCCTCCTGCACGTGGTGGTGGTAAAACCCATAAATTTTACGCCTCTATGGGTAACAATATTTCCAGCAAAGAAATACAGTTAACCATACAGGGCCAAACGGTGAGTTCCAATTTCGGAACCATTGAATCGGCACAGTTTAATATGGAACAACTGGTAAATGCGGGCATCAGTAATGATATATTGGTAGAACAAAAAAGTACGCTGGTTGCTGAAGCCGATGCTTTGTTAAGTGAACTGTCCCGCGATAGTTTTGACTCTTATTCCGCGCTGAAAAATCATCCTTATTTTATTGAATACCTTACCGCTGCAAGTCCGTTGCGTTTTTATGCAGAAACAAATATTGGTAGCCGTCCTGCAAAACGCGGCGGTAATTCAAAACTTACGCTGAATGATCTTCGCGCCATCCCATATGTGGGTGCATGGAGCCAGTTAAAACAAAACGTTACCGGTTATTATGGTGTAGGAACGGCGCTTAAAAAGATGGAAGAAAAAGGCCGCTGGAAAGAACTCAAAACATTGTACAAACAGTCGCTGTTCTTTAGAACATTAATAGATAACTGCGAAATGGCGATGAAGAAAAGTTTCTTCCCGCTTACACAGTTCCTGGCAAATCATCCAAAATACGGGGAAATATGGAACATGATGTATGATGAGTTTGAACTCACCAAAAAATATGTGCTTAAACTTTCCGGTAAAGATGAACTGATGGGCGATTATCCAGTAGAACAACTTTCTATCCAGATGCGTGAACGTATTGTGTTACCACTATTGACCATTCAGCAATTTGCATTGATACGTTTAAGAGAACTCGAAGAACAACTGGTGGCGGCTAAAGTAAAATCAACTTACGAAAAGCTGATCATGCGTTGTTCGTTTGGTATCATCAATGCAGGAAGAAATTCTGCTTAACTTCTTTTGTAATAGTTTATTTGCAATGCGTGGCGTCTTCGCCACGCTTTTTTTATGCTATCGCCTCCGGCGATGATCAGCTTTTATAAAGATTGCAATCTTCATCGTTTGCAGTATTCTTACAACCTACCAGTTAATATCATACCCCAGCGTGGCAATCAATTCAAAATACTCAAAATGATGAGAGGCGCGGTTGCCTTTATCTGTTTTCGTATTAGCCAATGCATTCACATATTTAACGTAACCTGTTTTTGCCGTTCCTTCCAGGAATAACTTGCGGAGGAAATAAAATCTTGCGCCGCCTTCCACACTTACATTATAACCGGCAATATGAAAATCATTGTTCAACTCATCTCCCCGCCAGGTAAAATCGGTTCGCGGTATGTTGATGCCTGCACCCGCTTTCCAAACATAAGTAAGTATTGGTCTTGATTTGTCGCGGTTCATCAGGAAGGGGTGTTGCTGTACATAATTAATATGAAGCCAGTTGGCGCCATCTGTATGTTCAAAATGAAGAAAACTGGCAGGATTAAGAACACTGTCCCCATCCACCTGTTTGCCATCAATACGGCCGGTAACATGTGCAGTTTGCCCGTCTGTCACCACATATTTGGCGTGATCAAAATTAATTTCCAGTGCGCGGGTATGTTGCCTGTTCAGGTAAAAGCCAATCCTGTAATTGTATTGCGGAATGGTAATTTGTGTAGGTTCTTTGTAAATGGCATCATAATCCGGTTTGTCGTTGGCCTTAACATTATGGAGTGTAAAGTCATTACCATTCGCCATTTTAAAATGAATGGTGCTTTTAGTGTACCACTCGGTGTTGTAACCCCACTGAATGTACATTCCTTTAAACCATTTATTGTCGCTGGATTGACTAAATACAAAAGACCTGCCTGCAATTAGTAAAGCAAAACAAAAAACAATTTTTTTGAGAGTATAGCGACTTATTTCAGTCAAATGAAACCTGCTGGCCATAATATTCTGATTTAAATGGTCGCTGGTTTTGGTGTGAACTGCCGCAAATATACTATCATTTGCTATTGAAAACGATGGCGAACCGTAAACAATAGATGATCATCTGCAAAGCGGCCATGAGAGCATTTTCCTCCCGCTTGTCAAGTTCAGGGTATAAAACCTAACTTTGCGCCCAATTATGAAGGCAAGAACCTTAAAGAAAGACAAGGTAAACATCATTACGCTGGGGTGCAGCAAGAACCTTGTGGATAGTGAAGTGCTTAGCGGCCAGCTTAAGGCCAATGAAATTGATGTGGTACATGAGAGTGGTAAGCTGGATCATAACATTGTGGTGGTGAATACCTGTGGTTTTATTGATAAGGCCAAGGAGGAAAGTATAAATACCATTCTTGACCAGGTAAATCTCAAGAAAAAAGGACGTCTTGATAAAGTATATGTTACCGGCTGTTTAAGTGAACGTTACCGCGGAGATCTGGAAACGGAAATTCCTGAAGTGGATGCCTGGTTTGGTACGCTGGAGTTGCCACTCATCTTAAAACAGTTTGAAGCCGATTATAAAACGGAGCTGTTAGGTGAACGATTGCTCAGTACACCAAAGCATTATGCTTACCTGAAAATAAGCGAGGGTTGTAACCGTACCTGCGCATTCTGTGCCATACCGTTGATGCGCGGACAGCACATCAGTAAACCTATTGAAGATTTGGTAAAGGAAGCGGAAGGTTTGGTAAGAAAGGGTGTAAAAGAAGTGATGCTGATTGCACAGGAACTTACTTATTACGGTCTTGATTTATATAAGAAAAGAATGCTGGCCGATTTATTAAAAAGGCTGAGTGATGTTCCCGGTCTTGAATGGATCAGGTTACATTATGCTTATCCTAATAAATTTCCATTGGAAGTGCTGGATGTAATGCGTGAACGCAGCAACATCTGCAATTACCTGGATATGCCTTTGCAACATGCCAGCGATCCTATGCTGAAAGCAATGCGCAGGCAAAGTACAAGGGCTGAAATGGAAGAGTTGGTGGCCGCCATTCGTGAAAAAGTTCCCGGCATTTGTTTGAGAACTACTTTAATCGCAGGTTTTCCCGGTGAAACCAGGGATGATGTGGAAGAACTGAAAGATTTCTTACAACAACAGCGTTTTGACCGTGTAGGTATTTTTACATATAGTCATGAGGAAGGAACTTCCGGCTATGAACTGGAAGATAACATACCCGCCGAAGAAAAACAGGCCAGGGCGCAGGAGGTAATGGAAGTGCAGCAGGAGATCAGTTATGAAAAAAACCTGGAAAAAGTAGGGAACACTTATAAGGTCATCATCGATAAGAAAGAAGCCGGCCGCTACCTTGGTAGAACTGAATTTGACAGTGTGGAAGTAGACAATGAAGTAGTGATACAGGCAAATAAAAAATTAACAGTGGGTGACTTTGTAAATGTTAAGATCACCAAAGCATACGATTACGACCTGGAGGGAGAGGTGGTCGAATAAAATTGCAGGTTAGAAGAAATTCCGGTCGCCGAATGTTTTCGAATTGTGAAAGATTGTTAAGCGGTAGCAACGGAAGATCAATAATCGTATTAATTTGCTTTGTAAATTTTGTGAAGCTGCAATGCATCAGAATAATAACGATTATAGCAATAGCTCAGCGGCGATGAATACATTACCGGATTCCAACAGCAACACCACGTTACACATTTCATATAAAGAAACAGGTTACTTCTCGCAAACATTGGTAGATTATATCAGTGGAAATGAGAAGCTTGTTCCGTTCTACCAGTATTCACCTTCTCTTGAGGGAATTAAACAGGCGATCAAAGACCGTGAATCGGTAAATTATGATCGTTCCCTTTTGGTAGAGCAGCTAAAACTTCAGTATAAGGATCTTCCCGTCTCAGAAAACCTGCAAAATAACCTGGAGTTGCTGGCAAAGCCAACCACTTTTACAATCACTACCGCACATCAGCCAAATATTTTTACCGGGCCTCTATATTTCATTTATAAAATATTGCATGCAGTAAAGCTTGCGGGTGAACTAAAACATTCGCTGCCTGCCTACGATTTTGTACCTGTTTATTACATGGGTAGTGAAGATGCAGACCTTGATGAACTTGGCACCATTAGCGTAAATGGTAAAAAATATAGCTGGCAAACCAAACAGCAGGGCGCGGTAGGAAGAATGAAAGTGGATAAAACCTTTCTAAAACTTTTGGCAGAGCTGGAATCACAGGTGGCCGTTTTACCATTTGGGGAGGAAGTGCTGCAGCTTTTTAGAAATGCTTACCGCGAAAATACTACCATACAGCAAGCAACGCTTGAACTGGTAAATGCACTTTTTGGTGTTTATGGGTTAGTAATTCTGGTTCCTGACAACGCTGCATTAAAACGCCTTTTTGTTCCGGTGATCACAAAAGAGTTGAAGGAACAATTTTCACATAAAGCAGTGAATGAAACGTTAGCTGCACTGCAGGAACATTATAAAGTACAGGCCGGTGGCCGTGAAATCAATCTTTTTTATTTAACTGAAGGTCACCGCGAAAGAATCGAACTTGAAAATGATAAACACGAGGTAAAAAGTCTTGGCCTGCAATTTACCCTGCCGGATATTTTAAAAGAACTGGAGGAACACCCGGAAAGATTTAGTCCGAATGTGATCCTTCGTGGTGTTTTCCAGGAAACTGTTTTGCCCAACATTGCTTTTATTGGTGGCGGTGGTGAACTGGCTTATTGGCTGGAATTAAAGAAAGTTTTTCAGGCTGTAAATGTTCCGTATCCTGTTCTCGTGGTGCGTAATTCATTTTTACTGGTAGAAAAGGAGTGGCGCAAACAAACGGAAAAGCTTGGCCTTCAGTTACAGGATTTGTTTCACACAGAGCATGAACTTATGAATCGTATTGTGGCTTTACATAGCGATAGTAAGGTGAAGCTGAATGGTGAATTAACCAAAATGGAAGAGTTGTACGATGGCATCATGCAGCAGGCTGCTACTGTAGATAGTACGTTGCATGATCACGTAGCGGCACTTAAGACAAAAGCAGTGCAACGCCTGCAGGAACTGGAGAAGAAGATGCTGCGTGCCGAAAAAAGAAAGTTTGACACAGAACGTCAGAGAATACATAAGATAAGGGCTGAATTATTTCCCGGTAACAGCCTGCAGGAACGCGTGGAAAACATTTCCGGCTTTTACGGGCTTTTTGGCAAACCGTTGCTTGACCTGCTACTGCATCATTCACTAACCCTGGAACAGAAGTTTGCGATTCTTGAAATAACGCAGGGGTAAAAACAATCGTGGAAATACAATCTACGTGGGTATAAGAGTTGAAATCCCACAGAAATAAGCTAGCAAATATGGGTAACCTCGTAAGAAACAGTATTTGAGTTAAATCACAATAGAAGGTTGACTTTTATTAAACCCAGACTTAAGCCTGCAATTAGTTCAAAGCCTCTCGTGTTCATGGGCATTAGCCTGCACAAATGGTCACCTCTATAATCGTTTAGTAACGACAGTATCACAATCCTTCGGACGTGTTATCCTTCTTTTTACAATAATGATTTATAAGTATTGGTTTATTGCATCATGGTTAAGAATAGCCATCTGATTGTGCTGATTGGTAAAACTATTGTTGAAGTTGCTATCACAATTCTAGTAATCTGCTCACCAGCTAATTAAATAGCAAACACAAATAACTGAAGAGATAAAACCAAGATGAAATCAACCTTCAGAACTAAATTATCTCTTTATCAATCGTTGAGGTACTAAAAACAATCAGGAAGGAAGCTTAAACAATCGTAGAAATAATTTTTACAATTGTTACTGTATTTCCAATCACCGTTTAAGTAGCGGCTGCATTGGTGCGCTAATAAAAAAGATCACTGAGAGAGCTTTCACAAAGGGAATGATTTCTCCAAAACCAATACAAGCATAAAGAAGATATATGTTGAGAGTAAAAATACTCACGGGTCTAATTCTCACAAATAACATTGTGCATCAATCAGTCATTTAAACAGTAATATTATTTTGCGGGTATTTGGAAACAAAGTGAAAGTAAGTGATAATAAAAGAGCTGGTTTATTCATCAGGAGTTTATACTTCTGTTTGGTACTGGTTCAGGCAATAAAAGAAAGTTGAATACATCAGAAAAAAAGTAGATCACCTGGTATGCTACATTAAAATTGGCAACCTCTTCCTGTATTATTCCCGGAAAAGGTTGCCAGCTTTATTTTATCAGAAAAGAGAAGCTTCTATTCTTCTACACCTGTTGTATTTTTGGGTTTTTCAAAGTCCCACTCGCTGCGGTCCAGCTTATGTTGCTGGGGATATACTTCATCACAGGTATTGCCATCATACAAACGGCCATTCTTCATTACATACTTGATGGTATTGGTATTGCGGATATTTTCCAGCGGATTTTTGTCCATGATCACGATGTCTGCAAGTTTACCGGCTTCAAGACTGCCAAGATCTTTATCAAGACCAAGACCGGTTGCGCCGAGAATGGTTGCTACTTTTAATACATCATGCGGTTTCATACTGCCGCTTTGCATGGCCCACATTTCCCAGTGATAACCTAATCCCTGGAACTCGCCGTGACTGCCAATACCCACCATGCCGCCTGCTTCCACCAAAGACTTCATAGATTTTGCATGTTTGGGAAATACATGTTCTTCTTTCATAAACCAGCCCTCACCTACGCGTCTTGTTTTGGAAGCGAGTTCTTCGTAAGGCATCAGGTATTGCATCTTGGGATCATGGTAGGGGTTCTCTGTTTCCCAGAAATAGTTCTCTGCAAACGGACCGCCATAAGAAACCAGCAGGGTAGGAGTTACGATCATTTTTGCAGCAGCAATTGTGCCGATCAAATCTTTGTACAACGGGTAAACAGGTATGGCATGTTCATGGCCAGGGTATCCATCCAGGAGATTGGTCATGTTCAGTTTAAGATCAAGGCCGCCTTCCGTTGTAGGCATCAGCGACTGGTTGCGCGCTGCTGTAATAATCCATTCACGCTGTTTACGGTTACCGGTTAAGTACATTTTTATGTACTTGGTATGGTAATATTTGCTGTATTGTTTTAAAATGTTTTCCGCCTGTGCAGAATCTTTTACGTTGTAAGACCAGAAACCAACGCCCGGACCGGTTGAGTAAATGCGGGGACCTGGAATCCTGCCTGCTTCAACCATATCACCGTAGGTTAATACATCTGTGGTGGCTGTCTGGGGATCACGCGTGGTTGTTACACCATAAGCAAGATTGGCAGCATAAATCCATACATTGTTTTTCTCAATACCCCATTGCGGCCACATATGCGAGTGTGGGTCTACAAAACCCGGCGTGATGGTCTTGCCGCTCATATCCATTTCTTTTGTACCCGACGGAACAGACAAGGAACCGCTTTTGCCAATTGCTTTAATACGGTTATTGGTAACAAGTATATCCCCGTTCTCAATTATTTCATCACCCTTCATCGTAATTATTCTTGCACCTTTTAACAGCACAGAACTTTGAGGAATATCTTTTGGATAGAATACTTTCACTTCCACTTCCAGCGGCTTAAACTTATCCTCTGTTTTTTTCTTTGCGATGGAATCTGCTTTCGCCTTGGCGCTGTCCACTGCAATTTTGGCGCTGTCCAGTTTAATCTTTGCGGTATCTGGTTTTATTTTTGCCAGCGAATCAGCTTTACGTTTTATATCAAGCTTCACACTGTCTTCAAAATCCTGTGCCTTATCTACATCGTATACCCAATGCGAATTGCCAAGACTCCAGTGTACTTTTTTGCCATCAGCTTCCCATGAAGGAAATTCGCCGCCAAGATCTGTAAGTTCTCTTGCCGGAAAATCGGCATTCTCTGCACTTGCAACGGAAATATTTACCGTTTTACCTGTCTTCGGAATGGTTACCAGATATATTTCGTTGTTGATCTGTGCAAAAGCCCTGTTACCTTTTGGCGACATGTTTATTTGTGCAGCATTTGATGGCGGGTTGACTTCTTTTGCATCGTTCATTTGATCGTTGGTGAGAATGCACTCCATCATCGGGTAGGGTTTTCCTTTTTCATTGTACCTGATAGCGCCGTAAGTGGTGATGCCGGAAATTTTTGCCAGTGTTTTTTCATCTGTACCATCCCATTTAAGCGTAATCAGGTTGCCGAAAGTGTTCAGGTAAATTTTATCGTCTTCTCCCTTTACAAAGTGTGGGTTATATCTTCCACGCGCCATGTCAATTACATTGGTGGCGCCACCTGCAGCGGGTATCCAGCAAAGTTCATCTTCAGAACCATCTGCTACAGGACCAACAGATTCGCGGTAACGATCTTTTTTGGTCTTTAAAAAAACAATGCGGTCACCACTATTATTAAATACAGGGCTTTGATACAAAGCAGGCTCTTTTGTAAGTTTCTGCAATACTGTTTTACCGGTAATATTCACTTTATATATATCGCCACCGCCGGCACTCCAGGTAATAAAGGCAAGTTGGCTACCGTCTGGCGACCAGGCGGGTTGTGCTTCGGTAAATTCATTGCTGGTTAAGCGCTTTGGTGTACCGCCGGGGAAGTCCATCAGGTACAAACGGTTTAAAACGGTGAAAGCAAGTTTCTTTCCATCCGGTGATGGAACTGCATCACGTATTTGTGTAGCCAGCGCAGCAGAACTGTCTGATACCGGATATTTAAAAGCCAGTCCGGGCCCGAGTTCAAGGTCTGCGTTCACGGTGTATGCAATTTCTGAAGTTTTGCTGCCATCAACCGGAATGCGGTGAATTTTACCACCATAAGAAGCAATTACTGCTTTACTGTCCGGAGTAAACGCCATGCCGGGTAATACACCCATTGTGGCGATTGATTCCTGGTCGTCACGTTGTACAGGATAGGCCAGCCATTTTTCATCACCATTCTCCAGGTTGCGTAATACAAGACCGGTTTTATCTTCAAACCTGCTGCCGTACACCAGCCACTTTCCGTCTTTGCTTAGTAATGGTGTAAATGCAGAACCGTATCTGGAAGTTACAGAAGTCACTTTTGCATTATCGCGGTCATACATACCAATTTCATATTGCGGAAGTTGTGCGTTATAATTCCATGAACCGTTGCGTGCAGAGAAATACACATACCTGCCATTTGCACTAACTGCAGGGTCAATGGTCTTCATTCCGGCTGGCGCATCAATTAACTGAGTGCCGCCTCCACCTTTCTGGTGAATCATATATAGTTTAACAATGCGGCGACCTTTCGCATAAATAATATAATCTCCATCGGGTGTCCAGCAGGCATCCACAAAATCCTGGTTGCCATCTTTGGTTAACTGAACCGTATCTTTCTTTTCAGTATCTATATACCAGAGATTATCAGAACCGCTGCGGTCAGAAATGAATAAAATCTTTTTTCCATCAGGGCTAAAACGCGGGTGGTTATCAAAAGCCAGGCCTTTGGTAACTACTGTTGCATTGCCGCCTTCTGCAGGAACGGTGTAAAGGTCTCCCATCATATCAAATACAATGGTTTTGCCATCCGGACTGATGTCCAGGGATGTCCAGGTGCCCTCGCTGCTGTTTAACTTGATTTTACGCTGCGGTTTTAGCGGAAGATCTTTGAATTTTTCATACACCACAGAGTCTTTTTTGGTAGAATCTGCATCGTCTCGTTTTACCAGGAAAAAACTCCTTGTTTTCGCTTGCGTGGAAAGGATCATTCCGGCAAGCACGATAAATGCTGCTAACGAATAGCCTATTTTTCTCATAATGCAGTATTATTTTATAGGTGTGAAAATTAAAGCAAGAAATCAGGAAATGCAAAAAACGCCGGTTGAATTTATATGAACGGATGCAGTTGTTCTTCGCAAACCGGGTAGCGCATAACTACAAATTGTATTCTTTGTATATTCCGATATGAAAAAACTGTTTCTCTTATGGGCGATGGCATGCATGGCAGTAACTTATGCACAAGACAAGTATGGGGAAGCTATTGCCGATTACCAGCAAATGCACAAGAACGGCCTGGTAACAGAAATGCATATTGATACTTCCGAAGTGAAATTTTTCCCGGTCAACCGCTCGTTGATTATTACAGCTACAATAGAGCTGTTAAAAGATGAGCCGGTGTTTAATATGATCACATCTTCGGGTAAAACAAAAGAGGCGGTGAAGTTTGCGATCATCCGTTTTACTTATCAGTCACATAACTACGAGCTTACTGCATATCAATTGCTGGCATTGCAAAAGAGTAAAGAATATGCAGATTACTTTTTTATTCCTTTTAAAGATGCCGGAACAGACAGGGAAACATACCACGGAGGAAGGTATCTTGATTTTGCAGGAGCAGATATAAAAGAGGGTAAGCTGACGCTGGATTTTAATAAAGCGTATAATCCCAATTGTGCGTATACCACCGGGTATAACTGTCCATTGCCGCCCGCAGGCAACCGGCTTGCCTTTGTGGTTAATGCAGGCGTAATGAAATTTGAAGGGCATTAATAATTATATACAGTAACAAAAAAAGGTCATCCTCTTCCAGAATGACCTTTGGTGTTTTTCAGGCAATGATGTATAGGGTGATTAAGGTACCAGCCTGTCAAGCATACAGGTACGATAATCTTCAGAACCGTTTTGCATACTGCCTTCTTCCATAAAGGTGTTTTTTAAGTCGGTGTCGTGGCTGAAAATAAGGTTAGCTGCTTCCCGGCCATAACCAACTATGGCGGCGGCTGCGGTGAGCAGCAGGATTAGGGTGATATTTTTAAAGATGTTTTTTGGAAGGTAATACCTCAATGCGTCAATAACCATAACTTCATTGTTTTGATTATGATACAAATGTCGTAAGCATTTTTGTGCCTGTCAATAGCGATGTGCATGAACAGTGGCAAAGTTCGCATGAACTGTAGGGAACAAAGATTAAGGCGGTTCGGGTAAATCTTTGGGAGCTTTGCTTACTGAATAAGCAGATGGCTGATTTACAACAACAGCATTAGAGTAACCACGGGCAAAAAAATTGAACAACAAGGCAATGCAGCAGTTGAACAACACATTAATCCTCCATTGCAATTCATTCCGGTTAATCCACAGTTAATACAGGGAACATGCAGTATGTTGCGCATTCCATTCAAAAGGCAGCTTCTAAATGTTTATATTTGAGCTGCACCAAAACACCAGCTTTGTTTTACAGATTCGCCTGCTGTATCAGCTTTTTTTTCTGCATTACTTTAACCCGGGCACAGCAGGTTCAGCAATTTGTTTTTACTCACTTAAGTGCATCAGACGGACTTTCCACCAACGACGTTACCAGTGTAATACAGGATCATCGGGGCTTTATATGGGTAGGCACGCATAATGGTCTTCAACGTTATGATGGTAGCAATTTTATCAACTTCAAAAATATTCCGTCCAATAAATCATCCATCCTGTATAATATTATCATGCAGCTATGTGAAGATGGTAAAGGGAATATCTGGATGCTTTTCGGAAACGGTAAGATCGGCATTTTTAATACCATGGATTTTACCTGTACAGAAGTAGAGACTGAATTGAGTGAACAGGCGCAAATGCAAATGGCCCGTCATTTTTATAAAGACAAAGCAGGCAATGTACACCTGATGGTACAGCGTTACGGGTTATATAGCTATGATGAACTTCATAACAAGTTCAGTTATAAAAAGCCAACGTTTGTATTGCCGGAGAAATGGGACCCGCTTGCTTATTGTTATGATGCCGGCGCTGATTGTTTTTGGGCCGGTTGCGATTCAGGTCTTGTGAAATATAATATTGCTACCGGTAAATTAAGTTACCGCAATCATAATACAGACAACGATCCCGTAATTAAGCATTTTGACGGATTGTATTGCAGCGTAAGTCTTGTAGATAATGAACGAAAGTTCTGGATAGTTTCATGGCCGCCAACAAACGGCATTCCTGATGTATATCAGTTTGATCCTAAGACAAACACCGCGTTGAATTTTGAGCCTGGCATTTATCAATGGATAAAAAACTATCACGAGATTATTGACATTTTTCAAAAGAAAGACGGCACTGTTTGGATTGCAGGGGCGCCCGTTTTTGCGTATAAAAAACCGGCTGATAAAGAGCTCACTTTTATACCCAATGCAGAAAAAAATGAGTTTAGCCTGCACTATGACTATTTATACCAGATGATAGAAGATAGCCAGCACAATCTCTGGCTTGCAACAGACAGGGGGCTTTTTATTTTCAATCCTGCAAGACAATATTTTAAGAATATCCGAACTGAAAACAAAGAACGGGGACTTGATTATCCTGTAATTGCGTTACAGGAAGTAAATCATGAAATATGGGCCAGCACCTGGGGGGATGGCATTTTTAGTTTTGACCAGCAACTGAAGCCATTAAACGAAAATAGCACCCATAACAATCAACTGAAAACTGTTAACCTCGGTTGGTCAATGTTGCGGTTGCCATCGGGTAAGGTTTGGATTGGTTGCCAGGCCGGTGATCTGTATATATATGATCCGCAAACCAAACAAAGACAAAAGTTTCATCCAAAGATTTTTAAAGACCGTACCATTACCAGTATTGTACAGGATAAACATGGAAATTTATGGTTTTGTCTTTTTAACGGCACGGTGATTAAATGGGATGCGGTGAAAGGTGCGCAAAACCTGGAAGATGGATTTGTTTTTGTGAATGATTTTGCCGGTACCGCGCATAAGGTAATATGTGACAGCCGCGGTTATATTTGGGTAACCACAGATGGAGAAGGCTTGAAAAAGTTTGATCCTAAAACCAACGAGTTACTTGAATCATACACGATCAAAGGACCTGAAGATAGTCATACGTTAACCCCGGGAGCAGGCGATTTGTTGCAATACAATGATAGCCTGCTGTTATTTACAGAGGGTGGAATTGGTGTGCTGAATATGTTCACCAAAAAAATAAGACATATCACTTCAGAGGAAGGGTTGCCTACCAATACCACCAAAGGAATTATTAAAGACAAGTCTGGTATTCTCTGGATCACCAGTGCAGATAATTTATGCCGGTTTAACTATGAGAAGAATATCTTCTCTGTGTATTCTATCAAAGATGGTCTTATCAATAACCGGTTTCAACTGGGTGTAAATATGTTGCTGCAGGATGGACGCATTGTGCTTGGATCTGAACATGACATTGTAATATTCAACCCGGAAGAAGTGGTGAAAGATGCAAAGGCGCCTAATCCTGTAATTACAGAAATATTGGTGAATAATGAATTCCGGCACGTAGAGTCAACGCTTAAAGCGGGAAAGCTGAAGCTTGACTTTCACGATAATTCGCTGATGATATTGTTTACTGCCTTACGTTACCAGCAGCAGGAAAAGCTGATCTATTATCACCAGCTTGAAGGACTGGATAAAGAATGGATTCGTACTGATCTGCGCAATGAAGCAGTTTATAATTACTTAAAGCCAGGCACTTACATCTTTAAAGTAAGATGCAGTGATGAGAATGGAAATATTTCTGGCATTACTTCTTTTACTGTGCAGGTGGTTGCACCTTTCTGGCAAACCAACTGGTTTTATGGTTTGCTGATATTAATTGCTGTAGCGGTTTTCTATTGGATGGATAAAGAACGTTTAAAAAGAATTTTTACCCTGCAGGAAGTTCGCACACAGATTGCCAATAATCTGTACAATGAGATGAGTAAAACACTGAATGATATTAATATACTCAGTGAAATATCCAAGCTTAAGGCCGATAAAGACATTGAAAGATCAAAAGAATATATTGACCAGATCAATGCTAAAAGTCGTCGCATGATTGAGGTAATGGATGATATGCTGTGGAGTATTGATCCTGCAAATGACAGCATGGAAAAAACCTTGTCAAGATTTGAGGAACAAACGGAAGGACTTTCTACAGCGGCGGAAACACCTGTTGAGCTGATTGTTGACAATAAGGTAAAAGACCTCTCGCTGGATATGAAGATCAGGCATGAATTATTGATTGTTTATAAGGAAGCGTTACAGGCCATTCTTCAATATCCCACCAGTGTACCCGTTATTGTGAATATTGAGTTTAAAAAACAAATGCTTAGCGTTATTATGCATACGGTGATTGAGAAGCATTATTATGAACATCTTTCCGGATCAGCAGATTACCGTGCAGTAAAAGAAAGAGCGAAACAGTTAAACGCAGAGGTAGATATTCAAACAGACAGAAACCACACAGCTATTATTATACAAATGCCGGTAAAATAAAAAGGCACGAACATTTTTTATATGAAAATGATCGTGCCTTCTGTAACAAATGAACTGTTCTTTATTTACCCATCCATTTTTTAAAGTCTGATACCTTTTCCCTGCTCACGATTGCTTCTTTATCTACTGCGGGTTTCAGATTCAGCAAGAGGCGGCTACCAAAATAATCATGTATCTGGTCAACACTTTCTATAGAGATATAAAAAGACCGGCTGATGCGAAAATATTCATCCGGGTTTAACATATCTTCCAGTTCATCCATGGTGTAGTCTACAATAAACTTGCGGTTGTCTGTTGTTTTGAAGAAGTTCAGCCTGCCATCACTAAAGAAATATGCGATTTCTTCCACATCAATCGAGATCAATTTCTGGCCATGTTTTACGAGGAACCTCTTACGATATTCTTTGGGCTGCAATTTCTTTTGCAGCTCTTTCACCAGTTCATCCATGCCCGGTAATGAAGGTGGTTGTGCAGCCTCTTTTTGATACATTCCCTGCATGTTCCTGAACTTGTCAAGCGCATTGGCAAGGTCATCTTTTTGTACGGGCTTCAACAGGTAATCGATGCTGTTTACTTTAAAAGCCTTTAATGCATATTCATCATAGGAAGTAATAAAGATCACCGGGCTGTTGATCTTTGTCCGGTTAAAGATTTCAAAACTCTGACCATCGGCAAGTTCTATATCCATTAAGATAAGATCAGGAGAAGGATTGTTTTCTATCCATTCAACAGTTGCAGCAATGCTGTCTGTAACACCAGCGATAACGGCATTTTCATCAACACCGGCCAATGTCTTCTCAAGCTTTTTTACCGCGAGTTCTTCATCTTCAACAATAAGTATATTCATGTGCGTGTGGTTTAGAGATTTAAGAAAGCAATCGTTTTATTTTTTTGTTTTTGATTCATTGTATTTTGCCATATCAATGGTAAGATAACCGTAAAGTTTTTATCATCCTGCAATACCCTGAACTCGTGCTTATTCAGTAGTTCATACTTCGCCTTTATATTTTCCAAACCTATTTTGGTAGAGGTAACCTTTTGCGTTTTCTTTTGAAGATTATTGTTTACGACCAGCTTATTACCCGTGGTGGTAAAAATATCAATGAGCAGGGGAGAAGATTTGGAAACCACATTATGCTTCACCGCATTTTCTACCAGCAATTGCAGGGTGAGCGATGGAATAAGATAATGTTCGTATTTTTTATTAATGTCTATCTGCATTTCCAATCCTGCCCCGTAGCGTGTTTTCAACAGTGTGAGGTAAGACCTGATAAAATCAAGTTCCTTCTGCAAGGTGGAAAGACTGTCTTCATTACTGCTAAGCAGGTATCGATATACTTTACTAAGCTCGTTAAGAAAAGCATCTGCTTTTGCGGCATCTTCCGTTATGAGTGAAGACAGCGTATTAAAACAGTTAAACAGGAAATGCGGATTAACCTGGCTCTTCAGCAGTTCAAATTCCTGTTGTATGCTTAGTTGCTCAAGCGTTTCTTTCTCCTGCAAACTTTCCTTATATTTTTTCAGGATATAATCACCTTCCCAGGAGGTAAGAAAAATCAGTACAATCACAAAACCAAGAATGGCGCCGGTAGAAAAATCACCATTTTTAAGCTGGTAACCTTCAATTTCAAATGCATGAAAGTAGAGGAAGTTCAAGCCCATGGTTAAAAGCATTATTGGTAATGATACCAATATCAGCAATGTCACTCTCACCGGAATTTGCTTAATGCTTGGAAACCTGGATTGAATAAAATGCATTAGTGCTACCTGTAAATACCAGATGCAGATGCTAATCATATAAATGGGTAAGGTTGCAAGCATCCACATTTTGATACTTCTTAAGGCGTCACTACCATACATCTGCCCTATAAGTACATAGGTGATGACCGGCATGGGTAGCCAGAAAGAAATCCATTGCAGCCTGGTTGGTTTTATCAGTTTCATTCCATGTTCATTGAGGCATTGCTGAAAACAGGAACCGTCATCCTGTGGCAATGATCATCAGCTTCAAATTCTATATGCCTTGCACTTAGCAGCTTGTATTTGTTGATTACATTTTCAATGGCTGCATTATCTATTTCCTGGTCGCTGGTTACGCGTCTTTGCCTGTTGTTAATGATGCGCACACTATCATCTTCCCCTGAAATAATTTTAATCATCAGCGGTGATTGTTTGCTGATGGTATTATAGGTAAGGATGGCTTCCGTAAGCATCTGCAATGTTAGCGGCGGTATATATAACAGCTTTAGTTCTTCCGTTACGTCAATTTGCAGTTCAAGCCCGTCGCCATGTCTTGCTTTCAGGATATAAAAGTAGGACTTCAAAAAAAGAAGTTCATCCTTTACGCTTACCAGTTGCTCTTCGTTGTTGCGTAACAGGTAGCGGTACACTTTACTCATCTCATCCAGGAAAGCCTCGGCTTGCTGCGGGTTTTCATGTATCAGCGAGGATAAAGAATTGAGACTGTTGAATAAAAAATGAGGTCTCATCTGGTTGCGCAACCCCAGCAACTGGCTTTGCAGGTATTCCTTTTTTAGTTGTTCTGTTTCCAGCAGGGTTGCCTTCCATTTCTCAAACCGGTAAACGCCTTCATGCAGCAACGTCACAAAAATATTCGCTACAAATCCTACAATATAAGCGCCTGTAAATTTTCCTTCGTCCAGTATATAACCAAAGAAATTAAGATAATCATATCCCCAGAAAATCAGCGTAAGCGTAATGGCCGTCATTACAGAAAACAGGCTGATGGCTATTACCAGCCGCTTATTGGTTTGTTCATCAAAAGGTAAGCGGTTTCTAAGCGTTATGGCTACCCATCCATGCGCCATCCAGGCCAATGCAAGAATGACAAAAGTTACCGCGCCACCAATCACGAACACCTTGAATTCCGTAAAATAACGGGTACCGAATAAAACGTAATTCAACAGGAGGGTCATCGGAACAAGAACGGCAAGTAATATCTGTGTGTCTTTACTCGTATATCGGGATAACCTCATGTTGCTGCTGACTGTAATTTCCACGTTAGCAAAGAGAGAAAATTTCTCCTGTTAAATTAGGGTAAAAACAATGAACTGCAGTAAAAATGGATGAATTGCAGGATTAGCTGTTTGAATTGTGAATGAAATGTTGTTTGTGAGGACTGGTTGTATAGTGTGATAAGTACGCAAACGAATATTTGTCTGCGCAGGTAACTATACAAGAATTTAAGAAATGTGCTATGATTGCTTGGATTACTTCACCGTATCCAGAGCTTTGGTGATCATCGGGTCTGTAAGATTATTCACCTCAAAATAACCCTCTGTGCGCCAGATCTGGCGTGCAATAAGTGCTTCCAGTCGCTTAAGCATTTCTGTTTTTGCAGCCTGGGGTACCTTGCTTAAATCAACGGAATCTTTCTTTGCATAATTCACCAACTGCAGCCATTCTGCTTCACCGGGTGTAAACTGTTTTTCAAAAGTTGCCGGTGTGGTATATTTCTGCAATGCTGCCTTATTATCTATAAAGTAGTTATATACAAAATTGCTGATGGTACCTTTCAGGTACAACTGCGTAATTTCTTTTGGCTGACTTGTTGTATCAAACGCAACAAAAATATCCGGCGTGATTCCTCCTCCGCCATATACGAGGCGGCCACCTGGTGTTTTATAAGCCTGTCCTTTGGGTTTGCTGGTATCGCCAACCACTACTTCACCATCATGAAAACGATGTATCAGTTCCTGCTCATATTCTTCCTTGCCTTTATTATATGGTTTTTGAATGTTACGGCCCAATGGAGTATAATAACGTGCAATGGTTAAGCGTAATGCAGAACCATCCGTAAGCTGAAACTGTTGTTGTACGAGACCCTTGCCAAAAGTTCTGCGGCCAATAATGGTAGCCCTGTCCCAATCCTGCAAGGCACCGGCTAATATTTCACTTGCCGATGCTGAAGTTTCATCTACCAGTACGGCCAGTTTTCCTTTTTCAAAAAGACCGTCACGTTTGCAACGGTATTCAAATGAAGGGCTGTTACTTCCTTTGGTATATACGATCATTTTCTGGTCATCCAGGAATTCATCTGCAATATCTGCGGCTTCCTGTAAAATGCCGCCACCATTGCCGCGAAGATCCACGATCAGGCTTTTCAAGCCCTGTTTCTGCAGTCCTTCCAGCGAATGCATAAACTCTTCATAAGTAGTTTCGGAAAACTTGTTGATGCGGATAAAACCGGTTTGCGGCGTAAGCATGTAAGCAACATCCACAGACGGAACAGGAATGGTGCCACGGACAATCTGGATTTTTTTAGGCTGATGATCGCGTATTACTGTGATATTTACTGCAGAGCCACCCGGGCCGCGTAATAATTTCCTGATATTGTCTGCTTTAAATTTAACACCGGCAATTTTTGTGGTATCGTTTACTGCGATGATCTTGTCACCTATCTCCACCCCGGCCTTGGCGGAAGGGCCGCCGGCAAGCACATTCAGTACATTCACCGTGTCATTAAATATCTGGAACTCAACCCCGATTCCCTGGAAATTACCTTGCAGGTCTTCATTCACTTCCATCAGATTTTTAGCGGGAATATAAACGGAGTGAGGGTCCAGGTGCGCCAATACATCTTCAATTACCGCATCGTTAATACTATCGGAAGGTAAATTGTCAACATATTTATTTTTCACCAGGTCGAGGATCTCCTGGAGTGAGCTTTTTCTGTTATTGCTTAAAAAAGCCATGCCGCCACTGGTGCTTTCCTTTAGCTTAAAACCTATCCACATGCCTGCCGTTAATATCACTGCCAGCAATAAGGGCAGTGCCACCTGTAATTTTTTATTACCCATAGAATGCCTGTTCTTTAGAACAAACGCGAATATCTGTATTTAAGCTGTATATGTAATTGTTAAATGTTAACAGTGTTGATTTTTGCGGTTCTCCATCATTAGCAGAAATGTATTTTCTTTGATGAATGAAAAAATTTGCGGTGATTGTAGCGGGCGGGTCTGGTAAAAGAATGGGTAATGCGGTGCCCAAGCAGTTTTTGATGCTGAAAGATAAACCGGTACTTTGGTACACCCTGCACTCTTTTTTACGCGCATATAGTGACCTGAAGGTGATTTTGGTATTACCAGCGGAACACCTGGACAAAGGCCGCCAGATAATACAATCGCTGGATGGTAACCGCATTACACTTACCACTGGTGGTGAAACCCGTTTTCATTCAGTACAGAACGGATTGAAATTGGTTGAGGAAGGTTCTGTGGTTTTTATACATGATGGAGTTCGTTGTCTTATTTCTGTACCGCTTATTCATCGCTGCTATAACCAGGCTGTGCAAAAGGGAAGCGCAATTCCGGCAGTGGCTGCAACAGATAGCATTCGCATTATGGACGGGCAGAAACATGGTGTGGCGGATCGTCAGTTGGTGCGGATTATTCAAACACCTCAAACCTTTTTAAGCAATATTATTGTTCCTGCATTTGAACAGGAATTCAGCGATGCGTTTACAGATGAAGCAACCGTTGTTGAAGCTGCCGGCACGGAAGTGTTTTTAACAGAAGGTGAGTTTGATAATATTAAAATTACCAGACCTGTAGACCTGGTGATTGCAGAAAAAATAATTGATGAACGTTTAGCGCTTCAGCCATCGGATAGCTGAAGGCAGATGGTTAAAATGCATGAGGCCATAAGGCTGGTTAACCGCTCCAAACTTTTGATAAAAGGCTTTTATAGCCGGAATGTCAGAACCTTCAAAATCAAAGATCAGTCCGCTGTTTTCAAATTCTTTCCAAATGTTGCTTAGTAAAAAATGATTTGCTTTTACTTCCCGCCCTTCAATGGTGACCGCGTTAATGATATTATATAACCTGTCAGCATCCCGCAAGAGTAATGAGACCGCAACAGTTTTACCCGTATTAGCAATGACTTTATAACAGCGTGTTTTGTGTTGTTTTTCGAGTTGATGGGCCAGTTGTTCAAACCGGCGATAGTCCTCACTTGTTACATGCGGCATTCGTTTTGAATACAATTCTTTGTACATGCCGATAGCCTCGCTAACAGAACCCGGCATAAGCTTAAGCCCGAAAGAACTGGCTTTCTTCATATCCTGTAAAATATCCGTTGCAAATGAAGCTTCAAGTATTGCGTAAGAGCAATTCAAAGGAAGTATATAGTTGATACAATCGTTAACCAGGCCGGGAACATCGTTGCCATAGTTAAAGAAATAATCTCCGTAGGAAACAAAACCTGTTAAGATATGTACCATATTTTCCGGGCGATGCGTTTTTGCAGAAGAGAACAGCCCTAGCTGTTGTATAAAGGGCACATGGTAACAGTATTTGATACCTAACTTCTTTCTCCAGGGTACAGGCATTACCGCTTCATAATCGTTCACCACGATGCCGCTCCAGTTATCGGCCATATGATCTAGGTAGTCGCAGGTTGCATAGATCAGGCCGTTAGAGCTGTTGTTGATGCAGGCATCCCATTTTGTACGGTCAACCTGCTGTGAAGAAAGTATGATTGGCTCTTGCTGCATGTGGTCAGTAAGCTGTAAAGATCGGATGCTTTGTTATTTGATAATCACGCTACCCAGGTGTGTACGTAAGGACATTTCTATTTTCTTAAGATGTTTGTGTATTTCAATCAGCCTCATTTGTTCTTCAAAGGATTTGCTTTGCTCCATGTCACGCTGGTTCTGGTCAAACATCTTTTTTATTTTTCGAAGCTTTAGATAGTTCACACTAAGTTCCGCATCCTTTATACTGGTATCTTTTACCACTGAGATAATGCTTTCCATTTTTTCATCCCAACGCTGGCTCAGCTCATAAGGAAACATCGTGATACCAACTACCAGGTTGCGAATGGATGCATCCTCATGATATAGTAATGTTTTTGCAGATGGCTCCAGCCCATCTTCGTATTGCTTTTTAAAGAGTTCATACAGTTGTTCCAGTTGCGGATTTTCAATATGAAATTCTTCCATCTCTTCAAATACATATTGCGCGATGGTCCGGTTTTCGTCATAAGACCTTAAGCCATATTCCAGCAATACACGTAATACACTTCGTTCGTTGGCTTCATCCTGTTGTAACAGGCCCAGGTCGTCAAAATTATCTGTAGGTATTTCGTCAGGAGGTGCTTCCTGGTTTTGTTCAAAAGGAAGCTTACGTTCTTCCTTGCTTACACGATCGCGTTTGTATTTATTTACCAGCGTAATCAAACCTGCTTCATCTATACGAAGAATGGAAGAGCATTGCCTGATATACTCCTGCTGTTTGGTAAAATCTTCTGCGCGGTTAATCCTGCTGATGGTTTCTGCAATGCGGTTCACCACGTCATTTTTGCGGCTTACATCCGTACCCGCTTCTTTCAACATTACTTCCAGTTGAAAGAGGATTACATCTTTTTTATTATCTGCAATAAACTCCCTGAAAGCTTGTGCACCCACTTTGTTTACATAGCTATCTGGGTCTTCCTTATCCGGTATCAGTACCAGCTTTACATTCAGGCTTTCTTCAAGGGCCATGTCAAGGCCACGAAGTGCAGCTTTAATACCTGCAGAGTCACCATCATAAATAATTGTGAGGTTATTCGTGTATTTCTTAACGAGCCGTAGTTGTTCTGTAGTTAAAGAAGTGCCACCGCTTGCTACCACATTTTCCACGCCAGCCTGGTGCAAAGAGATTACATCAGTGTAGCCTTCTACAAGCAGGCATTCATCATTACGATCAATGCTTTGCCTGGCAAAATATACACCATACAGGATCTTGCTCTTGATGTAGATTTCATTCTCCGGCGTGTTGATATATTTGGGAGCTTTATCTGCCTTGCCGATTACACGTGCACCAAAACCAATGATCTTGCCGGTGTTATTATGTACGGGAAAGATGATACGGCCGCGATAGTTGTCTGCAAGTTCATCATACCTGTTTACCACCAGTCCTGATCTTACCAGCAGGTCAGCATTATATTGTTGTTTTAATGCAGCGTTTACAAAACCATTTCTTGCCTGCGGATTATAACCAAGTTGAAATTTTTTAATGATGGCTTCATTAAAGCCACGTTCTTCCAGGTAGCTTAATGCAATGTTTTGTCCTTCTTCAGTATCAAACAATTGTTCCGCAAAGAACTTCTGCGCAAAACCATTGATGATATACAGGCTGTCAGCCGCCTGTTGTTGTTGTTTTACTTCCTCACTTACTTCTGTTTCCTGTACTTCAACATTGTAACGGCCCGCAAGCCATTTAAGTGCTTCAACATAACTCAGCTTCTCGTGTTCCATTAAAAAAGTAATGGTGTTGCCACTCTTGCCGCAACCAAAACACTTATAAATTTCTTTGGCAGGTGATACCGTAAAGGAAGGTGTTTTTTCACCGTGAAAAGGACAGAGCCCGAGATAGTTGGCACCACGCTTCTTGAGCTTGATAAACTCACCCAGTACATCGATAATATCAATGCGGCTGGTGATCTGTTGTATGGTCTGCGGCGTGATCATGCTGAACATGCAAATATAGGGATACCGGGTGGTGCGTCATAGTTATTGCGGCGTGAAAAATATTGCCTGATGATTTATGGAATATGCAGCGTATGCATATCTCAATAAAAAACTGTTTTATGGAAGCAAACAAAATTTTACAATCTGATGTATTAGACATCCTGTTTGAAAACAGGAACAAAAATTACGGTGCTTACGAGTTGAGAACTACGTATAACAAGCGTATTGCCTGGGCGCTTACAGGTATGACGGCTTTGTGTTTGATGTTTATCGGCGCATCAATTTTTGCCGGCTCACACAATGGCCCCAAGTCAACGCAAATGTTGGTGAAAGACTTTGAACTGATAGATGTCAAGAATGAGCCACCGAAGGAAGAAATAAAATTACCGGAACCCCCAAAGCCTCAGCAGATCGCCCAGATAAGAGATGTAGTGCCGCGAATTGTACCTGATGACCAGGTAAAGCCGGAAGATGTAGTACCCGATGTTGCAGATGTGGAAGATACACATATCGGAAGCATTACAACGCCGGGTGATAAGGGTGATGTTATTGCGCCACCGGTGGAAAAAGGAACAGGAAAGGTGGAAACGATTGGTAACAAAGAAGAAGACTTTGAAAAAGAATTTGTAACTGTACAGGTGCAGGCAAAATTTCCCGGCGGATTTGCAGAATGGGAGAAATTTTTAAAGCGTAACCTGCGTGCTGAGATACCAACAGAAAATGGTGCGGCGCCAAACATTTATGCAGTGATGGTTTCTTTCCTGGTGAACAAAGATGGTAGTATATCAGAAGTGCGTGCAGAGAATGATCCTGGCTATGGAACAGCCGATGAAGCCGTACGTGTAATAAAGAAAAGCGGCCAATGGATACCGGCGGTACAGAACGGAAGAAACGTTATTTACCGGCAGCGGCAGAAAATTTCCTTTGTAGTGGAGGAAGGAAATTAATAATGATGTTTTCTTTCTTGTTCTCGCCTGCTGATCTTTATCAGTGGGCTTTCCGATAGTCAATCAACCAAAAAAACAAATGCTTCTTTTTAAAGTTTTATCATTTATGCTTTAAATATATAAATCCGTATGAGATAGAAAATGTTAGGAAATACATATGGAAATAATAACCTGAATACGCTTACTTAAAAACTGTTATATGGAAGCAAATAAAATTTTACAGTCCGATGTGTTAGATATCCTGTTTGAGAACAGGAATAAAAATTATGGCGCTTACGAGTTGCGCAGAAGTTATAATAGAAGGATCGTATATGCGTTAACCGGAATGGGCGCCTTGTGTTTGTTGTTCATTGGTGCGTCTATTTATGCTGGAGCGCCAAAAGGTAAGAAAATTATACTGGCAGGTCCGGATGTTGTCTTATCTGAAGAAAGTAAAGTGAAGCCTATTGAAGAAGTAAAACCGCTTCCGCGTGTGAAACCAGTTGTGCCACCCGCCGCTACCATTAAGAATACAACGATTATTATTGAAAAAGATAATCTCGTTAAAGAAACAGATACGCCACCGGACAATGATGTAATGGAAAATATCAAGATTGGTTTGGAAAATAAGCAGGGAGATCAAGGAGATGTAGTACAGCCACCGGTTGAAGAAAAAGGAATTCCAGGCGTTACGGGTATTGTAAAAAAAGAAGTAGAGGATGAGTACCCGATTCATGTGCAAATTGAAGCGAAATTCCCGGGCGGACCCGCTGAGTGGGAAAGATTTCTGCGAAGAAATTTGCGTGCTGATATCCCGGTAGAAAATGGTGCTGCACCTGCAATATATACTGTAGTCGTTTCTTTTATGGTAAGCAAGGATGGCAGTGTAACAGAAGTGAGATCAGAAAATGATCCAGGCTATGGCACCGCTGAAGAAGCTGTACGTGTAATAAAGAAAAGCGGGCAATGGGTACCTGCAGTGCAGAATGGTCGTAACGTAAACTACCGCCAGAAACAGCAGATTTCTTTTGTTGTAGAGGAAAGCTGATTGAAAAGTGAAAAGTGAATGGTGAAAAGTGAATGGTGAAAAAAAGTGAATGGTGAATGGTGAAAAGCAACGGGTTCACTTCTAACGTTTCACATTTCACGAAATAAATGTACGCTGCATATCATCAAACACTGTTAGAGTGATGAAGGTGCCTGAAGCACAATGAACCGAACGATGAACGTAATGCGACGCAACCGGCGATGCCATATTATACAATGCCTGTCACCTTATTCTTAACTTCTTTACAGTAGCAGTAAATAGTATCTTCGTAAGCAAACAATGCTATTGCTATATGTCAAAGAGAGCTGTTTATATAGTTTCAGCGGTGCGTACGCCTATCGGGAGTTTTGGCGGTGCTTTAAAAGATGTTGATGCTACACAACTTGGTGCAGTTGCTATAAAAGCAGCTGTTGAAAGAGCCGGGTTACAACCTTCGCAAATACAGGAAGTATTGATGGGATGTGTGTTGCAAGCCAACCTTGGCCAGGCGCCTGCAAGACAGGCCGCAAAATTTGCCGGTCTTCCTGATTCTGTTATCTGCACCACGGTGAATAAGGTTTGTGCGAGTGGCATGAAAGCCATTGCGCAGGCAGCGCAAAGTATCCTGCTTGGTGATGCGGATATTGTTGTAGCAGGTGGTATGGAAAGTATGAGCAATGTACCATACTATACTTCCAATATGCGGTGGGGCAATAAATATGGTAATGTGAATCTTGTGGATGGTCTTGCAAAAGATGGCCTTACGGATGTATACCAAAACTATGCAATGGGAAACGCCGCGGAATTGTGTGCGAAAGAATGTAATATCAGCAGACAGGAGCAGGATGCTTTTGCCATGGAGAGTTATAAGCGGAGTCAGCATGCATGGGAGAGTGGCAAGTTTACTGATGAAGTGGTTCATGTAGAAATCCCGCAACGCAAAGGAGATCCTTTGCTATTTGCAAAAGATGAAGAGCCATTCAATGTGAAGTTTGATAAAATCCCTGAATTAAAACCTGCATTCCTTAAAGACGGAACGGTAACTGCTGCCAATGCAAGTACCATGAATGACGGAGCTGCGGCACTCGTACTCATGAGCAGTGAAAAAGCGGACGAACTGCATATAAAACCACTGGCCATCATCAGGAGCTATGCCGATGCAGAACAGGCGCCGGAATGGTTTACCACCACGCCTTCGCTGGCATTACCGCGGGCTGTTGAAAAAGCGGGTCTTCAATTAAGTGAGGTGGATTATGTTGAGTTGAATGAAGCTTTTTCTGTAGTTGGGATTGCCAATATTCAAAAGATGGGATTAAACCCAGTGAAAGTAAACGTAAATGGAGGTGCTGTTTCCTTAGGGCATCCTTTGGGTTGCAGTGGTGCAAGAATTATCGTTACCCTGCTGAATGTATTAAAGCAAAACAATGGTAAGATAGGTGCAGCGGGAATTTGTAACGGGGGAGGGGGTGCCAGCGCGATGGTGATTGAAAACGTCTGAGCCTGGATTTTAAGGATTAATGGATTGAAAGGATTAAACTCTTTTGCTTAACGGTCTCTGATAACAAAGAAAGCATGAATCTTTTTCCATGCTTTCTTTGTTAATAATATTCTATATAGATTTTAGAATCTACCGCCTCTTATTTCCTGCTGTAGTTGGGTGCTTCCCTGGTGATCTCCACATCATGTGCATGGCTCTCACGCATGCCGGCATTGGTGATTTTTACAAAAGTGGCCTGTTGTAAAGCTGCTATATCAGGTGCACCGCAATAACCCATGCCAGCTCTTAATCCACCTACATATTGCGCTACTACTTCACTTAAATAACCTTTGTAAGCCACACGGCCCTCAATGCCTTCCGGCACCAGCTTCTTAATATCATCTTCCACATCCTGAAAGTACCTGTCGCTGCTGCCCTGTTGCATGGCGCCAATGCTACCCATTCCGCGGTATTCCTTAAACTTACGACCTTCGTAGATAATCGTTTCACCAGGACTTTCTTCCACACCAGCAAACACACTTCCCATCATTACAACATTGGCACCGGCTGATAAAGCTTTCACCATATCGCCCGTATAACGTATGCCACCATCCGCAATCAACGGAACACCTTTTGCCTTTAATGCGCTGGCTGCTTCCATAACAGCCGTTAACTGTGGCACACCCGAACCTGCAACAATGCGTGTAGTACAAATAGACCCCGGACCAATACCTACTTTCACTGCATCTGCACCAGCGTCTGCCAATGCTTTTGCGCCGGCAGCTGTGCCTATATTGCCTGCAATAACCTGCAACCCTTTAAAACTTTTCTTGAGTGATTTTAAAGCGTCTATCACGCCTTTTGTATGGCCATGCGCACTATCCAGTGCAACTACATCCACACCCACATGCTGAAGCGCTGCTGCGCGGTCATGTAAGTCTCTTGTAATGCCTAATGCTGCCCCTACCAGTAATCTGCCCAAACCATCTTTTACTGCATTGGGATAGTTACGTAACTGCAGGATATCACGATAGGTGATCAGCCCTATAAGTTTACCCTGCTTGTTCACTACAGGTAACTTCTCAATTTTATACTGACGGAGAATTTTTTCGGCTTTCTTTAAATCTGTTCCTTCTGGCGCAATGATGAGGTTTTCCTTTGTCATCACTTCGCTCACCTTCCGCTTCTTATCTGTTTCAAAACGAAGATCGCGATTGGTAAGTATCCCTGCTAACTTGGTCTCATTATCAACAATGGGAATACCGCCGATCTTGTTTTCTTTCATTAAACGCAACGCATCACCAATAGTGGCATCTACCAGTAATGTGATCGGGTCAATAATCATCCCGCTTTCACTGCGTTTTACTTTTCTTACCTGCTCCGCCTGTTTTTCAATAGACATGTTTTTATGCAGGATGCCCAGCCCGCCTTCTCTCGCCAGTGCAATTGCAAGGTGAGCTTCTGTTACAGTATCCATTGCTGCAGAGAGCATGGGAACATTAAGTGTAATTGATTTTGTAAGCTTTGATTTGATGTCAACTTCGCGTGGTAAAACCTGGCTGTAAGCGGGAATCAGCAATACATCATCGAACGTTAATCCTTCACCAAAGAATCGTGAAATATTTTGTCTGTTACGGGGGGAACTATTTATTGTTGCCATGTGCAAAGATATAGTGGCAAAATAATTGCGTCCAAAATATTTTTTTGCTCAATCGCTGAAACCTTTACTGGTATTGGTTTTTAGCGATTGAAGAAAATATTTTTCTTATTGAAAAGACTACTTCTGGGTGTTAGTTTTTTGTTAAGGATGACGATGTCCACACGAACGAACAATGGTTACAGGCGTCATGAATCATGATTGTCTTATACAATAGTGTCAAACATTTATTGCACCTGCAAATTTCTGCTAAGAATGATTTTCGCATTTTGCCTAATGATAAGTTTTCCTCCTCTAACGCGAAGAGGTACATCCAGAATGCAACTTTTGCCTGCGGGTGGCTCAATCACTACTTCAACTCCTGCAGGTATCTCCCGCGGTGGTTTTAGACCGTTTACCCAGTTGGCAGTATCACTAAAATTGCCATCCCCGGTAAATGTATAGAGGGGATATACAGGGCCATCAATGTGCCCGGTGTATAATTCGAAACTGTAGCGGTAATCATAGCCTATAAAGAATATATCATCATCAATGGCAGACACATAATTACGTATACTTACCTGTGACAGGTTTTCATCAGTAATTACATTAGTACCTGTATCTGTGCCATCAGACACCCATAACTGGTTATTCATTACCCAGCATAACTTTCCGCTTGCTGAGGTCCATTTCAAACCCGAGTACCACCAGTCATAGCTTTCTGGGTTTGTGCCTGTCGCGCCGGGTGTAATATCTTTTACCATATGCGTTCCTGGTTCTGAGCCATCACTGATCCATAACTCTTTGCCATGTATTCCATCGTCTGCAAAAAAGAAAAGCCGGCCGTTTATACTCAATTTATTTTTGGGCTGGAAATCGCTGAATGCGTCCTGGGTTGCATTAATGTTTTTTACAAGTCTCGCAGTAGTAACGCCACTGTCAATTACCCACAGTTCTTGTCCTACACGTGCGCCATTGTATATTCCGTAAGCTATAAAGAACAACTTTCCACCAGATTCAATTAAGTCGTAAGGATGGCTAACATTGGCAAATTCAAAAGTTCCGGCTTCGGTACCATCTGTTTTTACGAGATAGCTAACGTCATTACCAACAGCGTTGGGACGGGCTCCGGAAAAGTAAAGTGCTCCATGGTAGGCACAAAGAGAGGTTGGGTTTGAATAAGTATTTAATATTTTATTGGTTGAGGCAATGGTTCCTTCGGTCTTCCAAAGGCTTATCTTATTATCGTTATTTGTTAGCGGAAAATACAGCGTATTGCCGACGGCAACAAGGTTCTGTTTTGCAAAAAGGCTATAGGGAATATCACGAATGTTGTTTTTTATTTCAAATGTTCCTGCAAAAGTCCCGTCACTTCTCCAGAGCGTGCTGGTTTGGTCTGCTTCTACCATTAAAAAATAAATAAGATTACCTGCAGAGACCATCCACTTTATCCGCCTTGTTGTTGGGGCAAGTTGTTTTACCAGAAAAGTGCCTTTTATGGTACCATCTGTTTTATATAAGCCATGATTACCCGTTGCTTTATCGCTTGCGTAAAAATAAGTAGCTGTACCAAGTGATGGCAGGTTATCCAGGAACACATCATAGTACCAGGGAGTGAGGCCAGGAACACTATCGGTGCCTTCTTTTGTGCCATCAGATATCCATAGAAGAGGGCCCGAGGTAATGCCATCTGTACCTATGAAAAATAGTTTGCCATTGTTGCTGCTGAGGTTAACGATGGAGAGCGGCCCCGAACTTTTTTGATTGATGTCTTTTACCAGTTGAGTACCTGCTGCTGTACCATCACTCTTCCACAGTTCAACTCCCAGATTCCCCTTTTGAGCAGCAAACAAAAGAGTATGATCATCAATAACGGTTGGGCAATTGGGTAGGCCCGCTTCTGATGAATTCTGGCCAGGATTAATATCTGCGATCATTACAGTACCTATTGATGTTCCATCTGACTTCCATAATTCTCTGCCACTGCTTTGCCCCAGGCCTGAAAAATAAAGCATGCTGCCTTGTTTGGAAAAACTTTGGGGAAAGCAACTGTCTTTAAGAATAACGGTACCCGATGGAGTGCCATCAGATTTCCATAACTGGCCGTTATAAGCGCCATACATGGTTGAAGAAGATCCGTAGAATAAGTGATCATTTATTCTCATGAAAGCCTTTACATCCGCTGGCTGCCCGTCAATGCTAAAGTCTTTTACCAGTAACGGACCAGTTCCTCCAGGTACATATTTGTAAAGGCCTGCATGATAGCCATCTGAAGATGCAATAAAATAAAGCGCGCTATTCAGGTTTTCTATCGATATATTGTTTGATACTATCAGGTTGTTACTGTTTGTTACTATTGCTGCATTGTTTTCAGTGCCGTTGGTAACCCATAATTTTCGGTTATCGTCTGTAATTGTTTTTGCTGTAAAATAGATCAGGTGATCCGGGCCCTCAGTGAACTGATCTGCATCAACTACCTGATTGCTTATTTTATAAGTTCCCGCCTCTGTACCGTCTGATACCCAGAGCCAGGGTCCGGAACCATCATTGCCATGGTAGGCATTGGCAGAAATAAAAAGATGATTGTTTAAGGCATATAATTTCCATATGCGTATGGAATTGTCAAATGCTGCTTTGGTCAGATCTATGACCATTTCAACCGTAGTACCATCCGTTTTCCATACCCGGGCGCCGGAAGCAAAATAGAGGCTGTTGCTAAATATGGTAAGAAATTCCGGTGCAACATTATCCTTTAAAAGAATGGTGCCGGCTTCTGTGCCATCTGTCATCCAAAGACCTGTTGTGACCTTAAAAAACACATGGTTATTAAAAGTGGTAAGATTACGAATATCGCTGGTTGCGCTGCCTGGCAGGATATCTTTCACCATTGTGGTTCCCTCTGTGGTTCCGTCACTTTTCCATAGCTCGTTGCCATGAATGCCATCATCTGCCGTAAAATATGCTACGCGATTAAGTACGGCAAAAGGTTGTTGATCATCCGGCTTGATTGTATGATGGCTATTAGGCATAGAAGCATTTACTGCATTGATATCTTTTAACAGGTGAAAATTTTGCGCAGACAGAGGAAGCAAGCCTATACAGGCAATAATAAGGGAGTACAGATGTTTCATAAGGGACAAGTTTCCAGTAAGGTAAATATAATTGGGCCATCCGGCAAAATTTACCAGCTAAAACCTCACCGTAAAATCCTGTTTGATCTTGTTCTCTTTTCTAAAAAATATAATACCGATAAAAAACAGATCGATGCTTAACGTTACTTCAGGTTGTGCTTTGATATACTCCCAGGCTTCCTCCATTTCCCGGCTCCAGTGCACGTCATCAAAAATGAGGATGCTCTGGTCGTTTGTTTTAGGAAGCAGTTTATGGTAGTATGCAATCGTTGGGTCACGGCGATGATTTCCGTCAACAAAGGCAAAGTCTATGGCAGGTAAGGATTGTAATACCTGGTCGAGGGTAAGATCAAAATTGCCTTCTTCAATATGAATATTGTTAAGCTGTAAAGATTCAAAATTTTTCCTGGCAACCGCCGCTACTGCAGAAGCACCTTCCATAGTAATCACCTTTGCATTGTTATCAGCAGCGGCAAGATAGGAAGTCGTGATACCTAGTGATGTGCCCAGTTCCAGGATTGTTTCTGGATGATAATGATTCACCATCCTGAACAATAACTGGCTGAACTTTTTTTGTTTCAAAGCTGATTTGGCAATGGAACTTACCGAGCGCTGGTAATGCGAGTTAACCCTTGAACCTGCACCAAAATCTTCAATGGTGAGCATGCGGTCATCGTACTTTAGGCGTTCCCTCAGCCGCTCAATCTGCTGATAACAATAGTAGGTACGGTCATCATTCAATACTTCCTGTATAAATTCAAATACAAAAGGAGAGTGTACCCCATGCCCCTTGCCATTTGATGCCTGTAACTTATAACGGATATATTTATTGAGCAGTTGAAATTTGGAATACATGCGGCAAATGTAAAGGTGAATGATGAAAGTGAATGGTGAATGGTGAATGGTGAAAAATATAGCTTTTTTGTGAAGGATGAGACGTCAATCGTGAGATGGCTGTTTCTGACCTTTCACCATTCACGATTTTTCCATGAGATGTGAAACGTCAATCGTGAGCTGGCTGTTTCTCACTTTTCACCATTCACCATTCACGATTTTTTGTGGGTTGGCTATGTCTCAAAGCTCACAGCTCATCACTCACCACTTGCTTTTCCGTCACTTCCGCTCCCATACCTCAAAACTGTAATCATATGCATGTTTCTCATCTTTAAAAAAATCCTGTTTGGAAGTACGGTTGAATTTTGTTTCCTCTATTTCCGGAAAGAAAGCATCCGCATCCTCAAATACATGATGTACGCGGGTAATGTAAATCTTATCGGCTACAGGCATGGCTTCTTTATAAATCTCTCCGCCACCAATTACCATCAGTTCTTTGTAATCCTGCTGCTGCGCGATAAAAATGGCGTCTTTCAAACTACTCACGGCTACAATACCCGGGGCTGCAAAATCTTTCTGACGGGTGATCACCACATTCAATCTTCCATTCAGCGGCTTTGAATTTAATGCTTCAAAGGTCTTGCGGCCCATAGTCACAGGCATAGCCCAGGTAATATTCTTGAAGAACCGCATATCATTGGGTAGGTTCCAGAGCAATTGACCTTCTTTGCCGATAGCATTATTGGCAGATGCTGCAACTACAAGGCTTATAATCATGCGGTGAAAATAAATAAGAAATCTAACAATCGTTGTTTTTGCAAACTCAACTATATCAGATGTAATAAGAATGGCAATTAAAAAGAAAACCCCTCTTTGGAAAGAGGGGCTTATCATCAAAAAAATATCATTGTTTATTTTTTCTTTGCTGCTTTTTTGGCGGCCGATTTTTTCGCTGCTTTCTTTGGCGCCGCTTTTTCTTTTTTGGCGAATGCACCGGGAACCTGCTCTTCAATCATCTTCTTTATCGCCTCTAAAGGAACCGTAGTAAGTTCTTCTGCTTCGTATTTGGTGCCATCTTCCTTACGACCCAGCTTCAGCATTTTTTTGCCGAAACGTATATAAGCACCCCAACGTCCGTTTTCTATGGAGATCTTTTCCTCGGGCCATTGCTGTATATACCGATTGGCTTCCTTGTCCAGTTTCTTCTCAATCAGTTCATTGATGTTTTGTTGTGTAAGCGCCTCAAAGTTGTAAGCCCTCGGCACATTTACATACAACTCGTTCCATTTAATGAACGGACCAAACCTGCCTTTGCCTTTGGTTACAGGTTTGTCTTCATAATAGCCAATGGGCGCATCCGCTTTTGCTTTTTCGTTAATCAGCTCAATTGCCCGGCTTAATTCCATCTCATATAAATCCTCACCACGAGGAATGGAAATAAACTGCTCGCCGAGTTTGATATAAGGGCCAAACCTGCCCACATTCACGGCTACTTCCTGGCCTTCATATTCTCCTATGGTACGTGGCAGTTTAAACAAATCCATCGCCTCATCATAGCTGATGGTTTCTATACTTTGCGATTGTTTTAACCGCGCAAACCTTGGCTTTTCTTCATCATTCACATCGCCAATCTGTACCATCGGGCCAAAGCGTCCCATACGGGCCACCACTTTTTTACCGCTTTCTTTATCAATGCCCAACTCTCTTTCGCCTTTAATACGTTCCGCATTTTCCAGCGTATGTTCAATATCTTTTTTAAAGGGATAATAAAAACTGTCTACCATCTTGGCCCAGTCTTTCTTTCCATCTGCAATCTCATCAAACTCACCTTCTATCCTGGCGGTAAAGCCATAGTCCATTACATCATCAAAGTATTGATTGAGAAAGTCTGTCACTACCAGTCCAAGATCTGTAGGAAACAACTTTGCTTTTTCTGCACCGGTAGTTTCCTGTTGCTGTTGTTTGCTTACAGCATTATCCTTTAATACCAACACACGAAAATCTCTTTTCACCCCTTCTTTATCACGCTTCTCTACATAATTTCTCTTGAGAATGGTGGAAATAGTAGGCGCATAGGTAGAAGGGCGGCCAATACCCAGTTCTTCCAGTTTTTTTACCAGTGAGGCCTCTGTATATCTTGGTGCGGCACGGGTAAAACGTTCAATGGCTTTCAGCTCTTTAAAGTCAAGCTTTCTGCCCACTGTTAACGGAGGTAAAACGCCTTCAGCACTTTCATCATCAGAGAGGTCTTCTTCATCCCTGTCTTCCATATATACTTTCAGGAAGCCGTCAAACTTAAGCACTTCGCCTTGCGCAGTAAGTTCCGCTCTATTGGTGGAAATGTCAATTTTAGCGATGGTTTTTTCCAGTTCTGCATCTGCCATCTGCGAGGCCATGGTACGTTTCCAGATCAGCTCATACAGGCGTTTGGCATCAGCATCATTCACCGTGGAATTTTCCATGTAAGTAGGGCGAATGGCCTCATGCGCTTCCTGGGCACTTTCATTTTTATTCTTGTATTTTCTTATCTGTACATACCGGTCGCCATATTGTTTACCTATATGCCCTTTAATATCATCCAGCGCTGTATTGCTCAGGTTAACGCTGTCTGTACGCATATAAGTGATATAACCGCTTTCATAGAGCTTTTGGGCAAGTATCATGGTGCGACTAACACCATAACCCAGTTTGCGGCTGGCTTCCTGCTGAAGGGTAGAAGTGGTAAACGGTGCTGCCGGTGATTTACGGGCCGGTTTCACCTGGATGTCTTTTACTGTATAATCAGCGCCAATACAACTATTAAGGAATTTCTCCGCATCTTCTGCTTTATTCTGACGGGCACCTTCCGCCTTGAAAGTCACGGGCCTGTTATTGATGTCCTGCGCAGCAAACAACGCTTCCACCTTAAAGCTGCTGGTGCTGTTAAAGGCATTGATTTCCCTTTCACGCTCAGCAATTAACCGAACGGCCACACTTTGCACACGGCCGGCGCTGAGGGAATTGCCCATGCTCATTTTGCGCCACAATACCGGGCTAAGTTCAAAACCCACAATCCTGTCAAGCACACGTCTTGCCTGCTGGGCATTTACCAGGTTCATATCCAGCCGGCGCGGCGTATCTACCGCTTTCTTAATGGCCGGTTTGGTGATCTCGTGAAAAACAATGCGTTTGGTATTTTCAGGGTCCAGTCCAAGTACTTCGCAAAGGTGCCAGCTAATCGCTTCCCCTTCGCGGTCCTCATCCGTTGCCAGCCATACTTCGTCAGACTTTTTGGCTATTTGTTTCAGGTCGCGTACCACACGCTCCTTATCTTCCGGGATAATATACCTGGGCTTAAAATTGTTCTTTATATCAATACCCATCTCATCTTTCTCAAGGTCGCGGATGTGGCCAAAACAGCTCTTTACCTCAAAATCTTTGCCCAGTATTTTTTCGATGGTCTTTGCCTTGGCAGGAGACTCCACAATTAATAAGTTTTTTGCCATGCTTACTCGTAAGTTTTTAGGTACCCGGCAATTTTACTACTATGTTGCTGTTGTTGCGTCGCACACTTGTACGGTTAGCACCCCATTCAGCAAAAGGCAGCGGCCTGGTACAAAATCCGGGGTTATAGTTCTTTTATTTTGTTGAAAAACAGCCATCTGTCAGTGGAAAAACGGGCAAATGACCAATGTTCAATCGCTGCAATATTAACCTAAACGAATTAAATCCAAAAAAAAGTTGGCGAACTGCGATACCCGCAAAACGGAAAAAGAGACCTCTTTTTCATTTGATTTAATCGCTTAACGGCGTTTTTCTTCGCGTGAATGTGACTATTAAAATGATGAACCCGCCGGGATTCACCACCACCTGCCTTCTATGATTCTATCATTCTATGTGTTGAATAAGACCTCAACCTGCTTTTATATAATAGGATGATTTACTCAACGGCAGTCAATTCCAGCACGCTGCTGCTTAAGGATTGATCCAGGTACCAGTTGATGCCTGCTTTCATCAGGTAATCGCCGCTGTATACCTGGCCGCTCTGCCTGAAAGCAGGTTCATTTTCTTTTTCCGGACCTAACTCCGTAACCCGGTATTTTTTTGCAGGATCCAGTCCACGCAATACGATACGCGGAAATACATCGGCCACTTTTGTTTGTGTGGTAAAGGCAAACAAAACGGCTTTCTGCTTTGTGGAATCCACATACATCAATGACGCGCATTCATGTTCATAAGGAGATATAAGACGATAAAGGCTTCCAAAACCAATTACTTCCTGCAGACGTTTAAAGTTTTGTACGGCGTGCTGGCAATAAGAGAGTTCTTCCGGTTTTAAATGTGCAAGCTGTATATCAAAGCCAAGTTTCCCCATCATTGCCACATCAGTTTTATATTTGATGGACTCCTTGCCCCAGGAAGTAACATGTGCGCAAACAGCCGCTGCCGGAAAGAAATAAGAATAGCCCCATTGCATATAAATACGGCTTAAAGGTTCTGTATTATCGCTGGGCCAAAACTCCTGGAAGTATTTCAGGCCGCCATATTCCGCCCTGCCACCGCCACCGGAACAAAGCATCATTTCCAGGTCTGCATATTTGCTGCGCAGCTTCTCCAAAACTTTATACAATCCTCTTACATAATCAATAAACAACTGGCTCTGTTTATCTTTTAAATAAGGCGAATAGCTATTGCTCATGTAACGGTTACAATCCCATTTTATATAAGCGATATTTTTATTCTGTTGCAACAGGTTATCTACTACCTGGTACACATAATCCTGTACGGCAGGGTTGGTAAGATCAAGTACCAACTGGTTACGTCTGAGGTTTTCTTCGCGGTTGGGCAGTTTAATAATCCAATCATTATGCTTCTCATACAATTCGCTTTTGGGATTTACCATTTCCGGCTCTATCCAAATGCCAAACCGTACACCTTTCTTGGTGGCTTCCTGCACCAGCCAGCCGATACCGTTGGGCAGTTTTTTCTTGTTGGCATCCCAATCGCCCAAACCTGCATTATCACTATTACGCGGATATTTGTTGGCAAACCAGCCATCATCCAGCAGAAAAAGATCAACGCCAAGTTTTTTTGCATCATCAAACAGGGCAGATAGCTTCTGCTCATCAAAATCAAAATAAGTGGCTTCCCAGTTATTTAATAAGGTTTGCCGTTTTTGATATGCCTTATAAATACCATAGTTCAACGCCCATTGATGCAGGTTCCTGCTTGCCTGTCCTTTGCCTTGTTTGGTATAAGTATAGATAAAAGAAGGTGTGGTAAAACTTTCATTCGGGGCAAGCTGATAATTACTTTGATAAGGGTTGATACCCGGCTGTATCTGCAGCAGGTGACGAAAATCTTCACTATAACGAATGTTCTCAAATAATAACTGGAAGTTGCCGCTCCAGGCAAGTGTGCCGGCAATGACTTCACCATTATCTTCACCGGCAGGTTGGTTAATTGAAAGCAAAAAGGAGGGAAGGTCAAAGTTGGTGGCGCGGGTGCCCAGCTTGCTTTCAATGCTGTGAATACCTTCGGGTAATGCCACTTCCTCCATGCGCATCTCGTTGGCCCAATCGCCAAAAAAATGAGTGAGGAAATACTTGTCTTCCTTTAACTGTAAGGCCGCAGACGCATACCGGTTTAATATAACAGGTTTCTTCTCTTGGTGTTGTATCGTGCTCCATTGTTCAATCACATTTTCTCTTTGATAAGCTTTATAGTGCAAGGTTACCTGGAACGGATAAACCGGATCTTTCATACTGATATGGGTGATGGTAACATTGGCTTCCGGCTTCTCGGTTGATACCCCGTCAAACAATAATTGCGTAGCGGGATTATTGTCTGCATGTGTCGCTTGTATTGCGGCTTCCCTTACGACACCCATACCTCCCTGTACAAAAGCATCAATTATAATCGGAGCTATTTTGCTGTACTCTTCCTTGTTTTCTAAAGCTTCCCCAAAGTATACCTGCTGCAGTTTTTTATCAGGACTTACCTTATATACCAGGGCTGTTTGTGCTGTTTGAATGACGATTTGTTGTTGCGTATAAACTGTGCTCACTGTAATGACTGCAACCAGTGAGAGCAAGAGGTTTTTTTTCATGGCTTGATGAGGTTATGGCATCTGTGATGGGTAAAATAAATGGAAAAGCAGCAAAGCAACAAAAAACGGAAATTGAATACTATAAATGGGTAAAATAGGAGAGGTGAATGGGTTATTCGGGTAACGCTGAGGTATGGTAGTTTATGCGCTAGGCCAGGAGGGTTACTTACGCCGGAAGGTGCGCATGAATAATATTGAAGAGCGAATTAATATCAAATGGTTTTTGCAGGAAGCCATCTGCACAGGCCATGTTTACAGAATCAGGATCAACTTTGTTTGCAGAAAAAAGAATTACCGGCAAGGATGCATATTCTGCAGAATCCTTTAAGCCTTTGCAGATACTGCGGCCATCATGACAACCCATCGAGATATCCATTAATAAAAGATCGGGATGTTCCGTTCGTATCAGGTCTTTCACATTTTCCGGGCTGGATGATACAGTTACATCTATACCCTTACGTGTGAGAACCAGCCTTACAACTTCCAATATATCATGATCATCGTCTATCACTAATACTTTTTCCATTCAACTGCTTTTACCAGAACTTTTACATAATCGTGCCAGCTTTTTAACAATCAGGTACACGCAGAGATGTTTGGTTACCGGGGAATATATTAGCTGAAAATGGAAAAAAAGTCCACATAGCGTACTGCTGTGGCTTAACCTTTTGTGGTATATAAATCAGCTGCCTTCAGCGGATAAAACGGCCTGCCTGGGAATAATAAAGGCAATGAGGTCATCCAGTGTAATACCGGCCCTGTTGCAGGCGTCCTGTATATCATCACGCGATACGTTGGCTGCAAAGGATTTTTCTTTCAGCCGTTTCTTTACGCCTTTTACATCCATGCTTTCATAGCCGTTGGGGCGCATGAGCGAGTAGGCATGAATTAAACCGGATAGCTCATCAAATGCAAATAACATTTTATCCATAGCAGTTACCGGCGTCACACCAAAATAGGCGGGACCGTGAGATGCGATGGCATGCATAATTGCAGGATCTACATGACGTTGTTCCAGTTCTTCTATAATCTTTTTACAATGTTCCGATGGCCACTGATCCCAGTCTGCATCGTGTAATAACCCGGACATTTCCCATTGCCACTGAGTGTCTTCATCAGCGTTTTCTTTTTCGGCTGCCCAACATTTCATCAGGTAGGCCACCTGTTTCATATGCAGCTTTAGTTTAGGGTTAAGCACCCATTCGTTGAACAAGGTTTCAGCTTCGTTTCTTGTTAATACATTACCAACGTCATTGGGATTGCCAAATGTTTCTCTGCCAAGTAATAAGTCACTCATGATTCATTATATATTAGGTGTACCTGTGATTATTGATGATGCCCCGGCTGACCAAAATTTTCTGCCATTTCTTCCAGTCTCGGGCTGTGAATTTCATCTTCTTCCGCACCGGCATATGCTGGCCCATGTTGTATTTTCCGGTTTAGTAAAAAAACAAACAATGCAAACAATAAAGTGTACACCAGGGTAAATAAAATGAGGGAAAACATTACCTGCCCTGCAGTTACGGATTGTGAAAGCGCATCGCTTGTTCTTAGTAACCCATACACCACCCAGGGCTGCCTGCCGGTTTCGGCCGTATACCAGCCCACCTGGTTGGCTATTTGCGGAAGCAACACGCTCCAGGTGAACACGAGTAACAGCCAGCGTTTATCAAACAGTTTTTTCTTCTTCCATAACCATGCGCCTGCAGTGGTTAACAATATCAAAAAGCTGCCGATATAAATCATGATATGATAAGACTGGAAAACAATATTGGGAGACTGCGGCCTGTCCTCAGGTTTAAATGCCTTCAAACCGGTAACAGGCGCGTTAAAATCGAAATGTGTCAAGAAGCTCAATCCACCGGGGATGGAAACCCCTTTGGTAGTTTCCGCTTTCTTATCAATCCATCCAAACAGATACATAGCAGCTTTACCACTGCTATCAAAATGCCCTTCCATTGTGGCAAGCTTGGCAGGTTGATATTCGGCTACCGTATCTGCGGCTTTGTGACCGCTGAAAAGCTGCAGGTAAGAAGATATGGTGGCAACTATCAATCCTATAGCAAAGGCTCTCTGCGCAAATTCAATATGCTTTTTCTTTAGCAGGTAGTAAGATGAAATACTGATCACTAAAAATGAGCCGGCCAAAAATGCACCCAGCCATACATGCATAATGCGTTCTACGGAAGATGGGTTAAATACCATTGCCCAAAAATCTGTGATCTCGGCCCTGGCATCCAATCCTTCTCCCGCAATATGATAACCTGCAGGTGTTTGCTGCCAGCTATTGGCCACCACGATCCAGATAGCAGAGAACATGGATCCTAATGTTACCATAAGCGTTGATATAAAATGCACGACCGGGCTAACGCGGTTCCAGCCAAAAAGCAGCACTCCAAGAAAGCCGCTCTCCAGTGCAAATGCAAAAATGCCTTCGGCAGCAAGTGCGCTGCCAAACACATCTCCAACATATTTTGAATAGGTAGCCCAGTTGGTACCAAACTCAAATTCCATCACGATACCCGTAGCTACACCAATCCCAAAAATCAGGGCAAATACCCTGGTAAAGAACTTGGTCATGTCTTCATATAACTTCAGCCTTGTTTTCAGGTACATGCCTTCCATAATCACCAGGCAAACGCCAAGACCAATGCTTAGCGGCGGATAGATGTAATGAAAAGCGATAGTGAAAGCAAACTGGATTCTTGCAAGAATTTCTACCTCCATATAAAAGCGTTTTGGCACAAAAAAAGCGGGTGAAGCCCGCTGTTATATGTTTGAGATATGTGCTATTGAACAAGTAAATATCATGGTGCAAAGGTAGGGGAGAAATAAAATAGTTATACCATAAAACCTTCTTCTGTGGTCATGCTTTTTGCAAAGGGAACCTTAGATTTGTATAAACTAATTTCCTTTGAGTTTAAAACCTGCCCTGGCTATATTTCTAATCCTTTCCTGTTTACAGGGCAGCTTCTGCAGCGCCCAGAAAATAGTGGTCTGCGCCAACTATGAATTGTACTCAATGGATGTGAGCAGCGGAAATTGCAAGCTGAAGAAAATTACAACGGGCTGCTTTGCAAACCAGGCTATTTTTTCGGTGGCCATGCTTAAAGACACACTTTATTTTTTTACAACTTCAGGAGGATTATTCCGGCAAGTGATCAATGATCCTTCCAGTTGCAAAATGGTGCTGAATTATGTTGGTGGTAATGCATTAACGATAAGTAAGGAAGGCATTATTTATTATGTAACTGACTTTTTCCTCTTTTCAATTAATCCAGCCGACGGCAGGGAGGTTCAGATTGGAAGGATACCTTATCAATCTGCCGGAGACCTGATCTTTTACAAAGGAAAATTATTGATGGCTTCAACAGCAGGTATTGTGGAAGTTGATATTCAGCAACCGGTCAAAAGCAAACTATTGATGAGTACAGAGTCGTATAATTTTTTTGGCCTGGTTAGTGTTCCTGACGGCTGTAAAGGTAATAAGGTATATGGTATCAGCGCTAATGATCCTTATAGTTACCTGTATGAACTAGATATCGAAAATAAAAAAGTACTATCGCAAAAATGTGCACTTGATATGTTGGTGCTTGATGCCGCAAGCATAACAGAAAGTGGTAATACGGAAGGTGTTAATGTCAATGATATAACGGTTAGCCAGTTTTGTAATGCCGGTGATAAAGGAAGCATTAAGGTAAACGCCACAACCGCATCTCAATCCGGTCTCAGTTATACTTTAAATGGAAATGCCGGCAATACCTCGGGTATATTTAATGATCTTGATAAAGGGGAGTATCTAATAAGAATAACATCTTCAAATGGGTGCCTGAAAGATACTTCGGTAAACATAAGAAATGCAGCCTTGCAGTCAGTAAGTTTTGAAACGTTTGAAGACACTTGCAATAACGGTAAAGGCGCTATTCGTTTTTCTGGTAGTACTGCTTATCCTCCGCTTAGTTTTTCATTAAACGGTAATGCCTTTAGCAATAAAGTTTTTTACGATAGCCTGGCCGCCGGTTCTTACCAGTTGAAAGCAAGGAATGCTGCGGGTTGTTATATTGACAGCAATGTGCTGGTTAAGAGTCATGCTCCGCCTTCGCCGGTTACTTCTATTAATAAAACTCCTGTGTTATGTGAACCCGGACAGTTAGAAGTGATGGTAAAGGATCCGTCTTTAATTAAAGGATTTATTGTTAATAATGGTGTGTTGCAGCAGTCCAATATTTTTGATAACCTGAAAGAAGGGACTTATAAGATAACCACGGTAACCAATACCTGTAAGTTTGATACAGTAGTTCAATTAAGCAAATTATTGCCGGAACCTCCGTCAATCAATTTTGCATTGACAGCACCAGGCTGTTACAATCTAAATGACGGATCAGTAAAAATAAATATTGAGGGATCTTACAAACCTTTTCTTATCAGTTTTGGTGGCGCAGCTTTTTCTTCTACAAAAAGCTATCCAAACCTTGATACAGGCATCTATTCAATTCATATAAAAGATGGCAAGGGGTGTTTGTGGGATACCTCGGCAATGCTTGAATATATGTTGGTAAAACCGACGATCTTATCAGATGTTAAAGACGTTGTGTGCTGGACAACTGAAAAAGGAAGTGTACGCTTTAATGTCAATGGTGCGAATGCTCCTTATAAATTTGATTACCTGGGGCAAAGCTACCAGGCAGGCGCAACCCTTGGCGGACTTACACCAGGCATTTACAAGTTTCCCGTAACTGATAAAATGAACTGCGTAGTAGATACTATGGAAGCGGAGATAAAGTTGAGTTACAAGATGGATGCTGTAAAGGCCATTACGGTGCATGCTTCTATATGCGACAGGCCAACCGGCGCCATAAAATTTACCATGCACGATAATATTTCCACGGCCTGGTTTTCTATTAACGGAGGTGCTTATACTATTCAGAACAACTTTGAAAAATTGGATGCCGGTAATTATTCTTTTAGATTGAAAGATGATAACGGCTGCGCAATGGATAGTATGATAAGTATAAAGGAGCTGCTACTTCCCAGTCCTGTTACCGATATAATATATCAGCCTGCGATTTGTGATGTGCCGGGTTCTATCATGTTAGAAACAAATCGTCTTGCGGATAGCTTTAGGTTAAACAACGGGGCTTATCAACAGGAAGCTTTATTTAATCGTCTGCCGGCTGGTTTATATCATATTAGTTTCCGGTCGCAGGGTTGTCATTATGATACCACGGTTACGTTGCAAAGCACAAGATCGCCGGAGCCGGAAATGGATATCATCGTAACACCGGTTGATTGTTATGACAGAAACAACGCAAGTATCAAAATGCAGCTTTCGGGTGGCGCTCCGCCTTTCACTTATAACTTTAGTAATACAGGGTATAGTAACATTAATGAGCTGCAGAACATTGGTGCAGGCAATTACAGCATCCAGGTAAAAGACATTTATGGCTGCGCCTGGGACACCACCGCCGGTATCTCCATCTTCCAGTTAAGAAAACCCTTTGTAAGTTATCGTGCCAAACGCCCCGATTGCTGGCAGGATGATAATGGTGAATTGTTGGTACAGGTGAACGGTTTGGAAAGTCCCTATCGCCTCCTGTTTGAAAACCGGAGCTACACAACCGGCACATCGTTAAGATTACCTGCAGGTGAGTATCACTTTCTTATCAGCAATAAAAATAATTGCATTGTTGATTCATTGAGTGTTGATCTGTCTTATGAAAATGCCGGAACACTGCCTTGTGATACGATTCTAATACCCACTGCTTTTACACCGAATGGTGATGGTAAAAATGATCACCTGCGGCCATCACAAAAAAATAATTACGGATTTGTTGATGCTTACGAGCTGAATGTTTTTAACCGTTTTGGGCAGGTTGTGTTTACCAGTAAAGACATTGTGAAAGGTTGGGATGGCAGGTATAACGGGCAGTTACAACCTGCCGGAACATATATATGGACGATCTCTTATCAGCGAAATGGAAAGAGAAAACTATTGAAGGGTTATAGTGTACTGATGCGTTAAATAAGTAAAGTTAGTGCACATAAAAAAGCCATGTCAGCAAATCACTAACATGGCTTTTTATAATAATAAAACCGCTTATTTTTTCTTCTGCTGTTGTTGTTTCATATCCTGTACCTTTTTCTGAGCTTCCATGGTTTGCTCAAATCTTTCCTGCCACTTACTTTTCGGTTTGTTCTTTTTTGGTTGCTTACGTTTCTCCTCAATCTTTTCCAGTATCTTATCATGATTGATGATATAGTTCTGTATCACGAACTGTAAACCAAGCGTGATAAGGTTTGATACGGTATAATACCAGGTTAACGCCGATGGCAGCTTGTTAAATACAAAGAATAAGATAAAAGGGAAGATATAAGGCATGTACTTCATGGCAGGGTTATCCTGTGTAGGAGTCATGGCCATGTTGTAAATGGAAATAAGGAAGCTGGTTAGTACCGCAGTAATAGTAAATAAACTGATATGGTTCCCTAATCCCCATATTTCAAACGGGAATGTTACAATGGAATCGTAAGCAGAAAGGTCATGGCTCCACAGGAAGCTTTGGCCCCTGAGTTCTATATTGGAGTTAAAGAAACTGTATAGCGCAAAGAAGATAGGGATCTGCAATAGCGCAGGAATACATCCGCCTAAAGGATTTACACCAGCTTCTCTAAAGAGCTTCATCTGCTCCATGGCATAACCTTGCTGGTCATCGCCAAATTTCTTCTTTAAAACATCCAGTTCAGGTCGTAATACCTTCATCTTGGCGCCACTCAGGTAACTGGTATAAGTAAGCGGTGATGTTACCAGGCGAATAAATAAGGTAAGTAATAAAATGGCCCATCCGTAATTCTTTACCAAACCGGAAAACAGGTTAAACACCGGCATGATGATGTATTTGTTGATCGGGCGAACAAAAGAATACATATCACGGCCAAGGTTCACCATCTTATCCATGCCTTCAGCCTGGGTTGATAAGATCTTGTAATCATTCGGGCCAAAATACAATTGCAACGGAACTGTCACTGCATTGGATACCGCAACTTTCTTTTGCAGGGTAACATCCACATCACTTAAGATATCGCTGCTGTCCTGGCGTCTTTTCCAGTTAATATCGCCGGAGGTGCTAAAGCCATCCTTATCTTTTGCTACAAGCGTAGTATTAAAAAACTGCTGTACAATACCTACCCACTGAACTGGCTTCTCAAACTTCCGTTCTGTTTTTGACGAGATATAATCAAAGTCGCTGCCTTCACTAAAACAGATATTGCTTTGCTGTCTTTCGTAGGTTACATTTTTTTCATGCTGTACCGGGTGCATCTGCCACTTAAGGTTCAATGCTCCCTGGGTTAACAAACCGGCACCGCTGAGTGAGATGTTCCAGTCAACCGCGTAATTATTCGGTTTAACAATGTACTGGTGGGTAATCGATTGGCCATTTCCATTAACTATAAAAGAAATGATTTGTGAACCATCCGCATTTTTAGTCACCGGCTGTGGGGTGAAGTAAAGGCTGGAGGTTTGCACCGAGCTGTTGGTGGAAGTGTTTACGCTGTACCCGATTGCATCATCTGCACCACCACCCAATACCACAGGTTGTTTGTTAGCTGAAGAGATATAGTTTTTAAGCTCTACTTTTTTAAGCTGACCGCCCTTGTTGGTAAAAGTGGCTTTGATAAGTTCATTTTCTACAGTAAGAAGTTGTTCGGTACCGAAAGCTGCTGACTGAAGATTACCAGCGGCATTAAGTTTACCAAGAGAATCTGCATGTTCTGCTTCACGACGAAGTGCAACGGTATCCAGCAGTTTTCTTTTGCCTGCTTCCACTCTTGCAATAGAATCCTGTGCTCTTTTCTGTTCTGCTACTACCGCCTGTTGCTGTTTATTGGTGTACCAGAAAAACACAAAAAATAAAACAGCCAGCAGTATAATACCGATGACCGAATTCCTGTCCATTTTCATAATCTTCAAAAAATTGAGCGGCAAAGGTAGGGAACGGCGTTCAAATGCCGGGTTTAAGTTATAGAAATGGTGACAGGGGAGGACGGGATGTTGGAAAGTCAGCAAGTAAATGAAGTCGGGAAAGACATTCACTGTTGACTACCTTAGAAAGAAACAGTTGTTAGTACTAAATTTTTCTACTGATAAAGCTCATCACTTTTTCCTTGTAATTAAGCCCGATAGGAATGGTTGCTTTGGATATTTCGATGGAATTGCCAAAGATACTTTTGATACGGGGTAAGGATACAATATAAGACTTGTGCACCCGCATAAATTGCTGTGCCGGCAGGGATTGTTCCATTTCATTCATCGTTTGATGCGTTACCAGCGTGTATTCACCGGTATGAATCTTCAGGTAATCCTTCATACCTTCTATATAGATGATTTCAGTATAATTTACCTTGAAGAATTTACTATTGCTTTTAATGAAGATATGATCTGCAGGCAGGTTTACTTTTTCCTTTTCGGGCTGGGCGAACAGTCTGCCATCAGAGATTTTGTTCACGGTCTTACAAAAGCGTTCAAAAGAAATAGGCTTCAGCAGGTAGTCGATCACATTAAATTCATAACTCTCCAGCGCATACTCTGAATAGGCTGTGGTAAGCACCACGAGCGGAGGATCGGGCATGGTCCTCAGAAAGTTTAAGCCAGTCATTCCGGGTAATTGTATATCCAGGAAAATAAGATCAACTTCCTGCTGGTTTAATACATCCCTCGCCTCCATGGCATTATTGCAAACGGCCACCAGTTCAAAGCGACCCGCTTTTGCCAAATGGCTTTCAATTACCTGCTGTGCAAGCAATTCATCTTCTACGATAATACATTTTATCAAGCGGCCCTGCGTTTTATAATGAGTGATACGGTAAAAGTGTTGTTACTTAAAATTACATCAAGGGTATGATTGTCAGGGTACAAAGTTTCCAGTCTTTCCTTCGCGTTTTTCAATCTTACCTTGCTGTCTTTGCGTTCATCTTTTTCGGTCTGAATTATATCCAGCGCATAAGCATCCCGGTATAATAATTCCAGTATGCTGCGGCTGTTGGTCATGCTTCTGCCGGTGATTCTTTTGGCCTGGTTTTCCAGGTCAATATCAGTATTGTTGATTACATTCAGCACAAAACGATCAGGCTCAATCTTTAAAGTTACATAGATGAATGGCTGGGTTTGCGCATTGTTAAGTGCGTGCTTAAAACCGTTTTCTATAAATGATATAAAAAGGAAAGGTTCGATTAATATTCCTTCCGTTTCTCCTTCTACATTAAACCGGATATCTGCCTTAAAACGTACTTTTTCAATATCAATATAATTGCGGATGAAATCGATCTCTTTATTTAACGGAATTTTTTCTTCATTGCATTCATCAATCAGGTAACGCATAATGTCTGCGAGTTTGATCACCACTTCCGGCGTCCTGTCAGATTTTTGCAGGCTGAGTGAGTAAATACTATTTAGTGTATTGAATAAAAAATGAGGGTTTAGCTGGGTGCGCAGGTAACGGATCTTTAAAAAAGCATTGTCCCGCTGCAGCGATGTCATAATATTTTCCCTGTCCAGCGTTTCCGTGATAAAACAGGTAGCCGTGGAAAGCGCCAAATTAATGATGATCCAGAGACTTTCCCTGATGATGGTGGCCGGGGTATAAGTAAAATATGCAGCCTTGGGTTCAGATAGATTAAAATGTAAGGTGAGCGTGTACACCATCAGTACAAAAGCATGAATTACCATGAACCAGCCAATGCTCAGCAAGGTAAAAAACAGGTAGCGTTGCCGGAACAAAAACCTGGATACAAAAACTTTTGCAAACAAGAGGTAAGCCGGTAAAAGCATGGCGCTGAAAAACAGCAGCAACACCAGGTCAAATAAAAAAGGCAACGGTATTGGAGGGCGGCTGAGATCTGCATAAAGAAATGTGAAGCAGTTAAGCAGCGGACCAATGGCAAGTATAAATACCCAGCAGAAAATTTCCACTTTTTGCGTGGGCCTGATGAGCCGGTCGTTATCAAATTCCATATATTGAAGGGTTAGTCATGATATAAATTGATCAGGTAAAGCTACAAATGCAAAACAGCCGCTGTAAAAGATTTCGACCAACATTGTACAGCCTTCGATGAAGAGAATGCCCCGGCCAACGGTAACCTCAACCATTTATTTATCCTGATGACGCTTTTGGGATTTTGCTTTTTTCAGCTTTGCCAGCCTTGCCTGTTTTATAGAATCAACCTGCTGCCTGGCCATACGCATAAGAGTTGAATCGCAGTCGCTTTTTAGTTGGCTGATCACCTTATTTACCTTGGCTTCCATTTGTAGTTTAGCCTCCTTCTTGAGCGTGAGAACATCATCGGATTTTTGTTGATGACTGCTGCATGAAAAACTGAACAGCGCAAGCAATAGTATGGATACGGTCTTAATCATGCTTTAAGCTGTCTTCTTTAAGTAAAGAATCCACTATTTGTGGCAACCGGTATTTGATTAAAGTATCACAGTTCCGGCTTAAATCCTTGTAGGCAGTGTCTATGCGGCGGCTGGCCAAAGAATCAAGCCGCTCATTATAGCGGATAAGGTCTTCTTCAGGGTCCTGGGTATTGCAGGCAACCAGGGTTACCTTTATCAAAACGATAACATATCTTAAGGTTACTTTTAATTGCACTTTCGTATTTATATCCGAATAAACTCTAAATTTACGCAATGCCCTCATTGGTAAACAGAAATATCGGGAGATTTCTTCTTATTGCGGTTATTGGCACCCTTATCAGTTTAAAGTCAACAGCACAAAACGGCACGGGGCCTTATGATACGATTCGCGTTGGCGCATGTATTGAGGCCAATGGCGATACAATTCCCTGTTCCTGGCTATTGCCGGTGAACCTGTATGCCAAGTTACAGGGCCAGTATAAAAAGAGATATGCCGAATGGACAAGATTGCGCAACGCAGTGTACGTTACCTATCCTTATGCAAAAGCAGCTTCCAGGGTAATTAATGAAATAAATGTGCAGCTTGTTGGTGTAACTGACAAGAAGAGGCGCAAAACAATCATCCGCTCAAGAGAGAAAGACCTGAAGAAACAATTTTCAGAAAAACTCACGCAACTCTCTGTATACCAGGGTAAGGTATTAATGAAGCTTATCTATCGTGAAACAGGTAATAACTGTTATGAAATTATTGAAGAATACAAGGGTACTTTTAATGCCGCCTTCTGGCAAACCGTAGCGTTGATTTTCGGTTCTAACCTGCGCCAGAATTACGATCCATATGATAAAGACCGGGACATGGAAACCATTGTAAAAGATGTGGAAAGAATGTACGGATATACCTCGCGGTAGTTAATTCTGCAAAGCAGTCCTTCTCAACACAGCTTTGGCATAAATAAAGAAACGATTAAATTATTATTTCAGCCGGATTATTAGCATAATCTTCGCCTTCGCATATACATATTATCATATTTGAAACTTACCTTTGCGCCTACTAAAAAATATGAAGACAGATATACTTGCCTTCGGTGTTCACCCGGATGATGTGGAGTTAGGATGTTCAGGCACAATAATAGCGGCAGTTTCGGAAGGGAAAAAAGTAGCGGTAGTAGATTTAACAAGAGGAGAACTTGGTACCAGGGGTACAGCCGAAACAAGAGATGCGGAAGCTGCTGATGCGGCAGATGTGATGGGTTTGGTGGCAAGGGAAAATTTGGGAATGGCTGACGGGTTCTTTGAGAACAATGAAGAAAACATACGCAAGGTAATAACAGTCATTCGTAAGTACAGGCCGGAGATTGTTTTGTGTAATGCGCCGGAAGACAGGCATCCGGATCATGGAAGAAGTTCAAAGCTGGTATCTGACGCAGCCTTTCTTTCAGGATTAAGAAAAATAGCAACGGATATTGATGGAACAGTACAGGAATCATGGCGGCCGAAGTATGTTTTTCATTACATACAGGACCGTTACCTGAAACCGGATTTTGTGTACGATATTTCAGCCCATTTTGAAAAGAAGATTGCATCTGTTTTGTGCTATAAAACACAATTCAATACGCTGGATGCAAGTGAGCCGGCGACTTATATTTCCAACCCAGACTTCTTAGATGTTATTAAATCCCGGGCCTTAATGTTCGGAAAACGTATTGGCGTTAGGTATGCTGAAGGATATATTACCACGAAAATGGTAGGTATTACCAGCTTTGACGCTTTTATACAGGAAACAACATAAGACAGGAAAAGACATGACTATTTTGTAACAAAAAAATATTTACCAGGGTGATCACGCAAACGCCAAAATTCGCACAAGTAAAAAAACCTTTTCATGTTGAACTGAAAACCAGGATCAACCAGTATTTTGCTACCACCGGTAAGCAACAAACAGGCGGTTACCGTTTATTCTGGAAAGCGGTTTTTTTGGTGACTGCACTTGTGTACACTTACGTGCAGTTAGTATTTTTTACACCGGGTGTACTGGTGTCGTTATTGTTGTGTGCTTTGCTGGGCGCAATCACGGCCGGCATTGGTTTTAATGTAATGCACGATGGGGGCCACGGTAGTTTTAGCGAAAACCCCATCATTAACAAAGCGGCAGCTATTACCGCAGAATTTTTAGGCGCCAGCCATTTTATGTGGAACGTGAAGCACAACATCGTGCATCATACTTACACCAATATTGATGGTATTGATGATGATATTGATGCCAGGCCTTTCCTGCGTATGGCCTCTTCGCAAAAGCGTTATAAAATGCACCGATACCAGCATTGGTACTTCTGGATATTTTATGCCATACTGCACCTGTACTGGAGCATGGTAAGTGATTACAAAAAGTATTTTACCGGCATGGTAGGAATAAAAGCATTACAAAAAATGAATTTCCTGGACCATCTTACTTTCTGGGGTTTTAAAATTATCCACTACTCTGTATTTATCGTGATACCAATTGTGAAGCTTGGTTTCTTGAATTGGTTAATCGGGTATAGTGTGTTTACAGTTGTTGCGGGCTTTATTTTAAGTATTGTGTTTCAGTTGGCACATACGGTAGAGCATACCGAGTTTCCTATGCCGGATGAAGCAACCAACAAAATGGGCGATGAGTGGGCTATTCACCAGTTAAAAACCACGGCAAATTTTGCTACTAAAAACCGTTGGATCTCCTGGTATGTTGGCGGGTTGAACTTCCAGGTTGAACATCACCTGTTTCCTAAAATTTCTCATATACACTATCCTGAAATCAGCAAGATTATTAAACAAGCCTGCCAGGAATATGGTGTGGTATATGTTGAATATCCGCGCATGCACCAGGCAGTGTTTTCCCATATTTCTTTCCTTAAACAAATGGGAAGGGCTTAACACTAATCAGTTACTTACTTCTGTTGAAATAAAGAAACCCGGGATGTAAATATTCCGGGTTTTTTGTGGGCCTGGGTATGTTCGTTTAATGATAATGTTAACTCTTATGCCTGCATTGGTTGAAGGGGCATTAAACTCGTGACAAAAAACTATTTTTGCGGTTCTAAAAAATTGAAGGTATGTCTAAAGTAAAAGTCGGGCTTGTACAAATGAGTTGTTCTGCTGATAAGCAGGAGAATTTAACCAAGGCCATCAGTAAGGTAAAGGAGGCTGCCGCCAAAGGCGCACAGATAGTTTGCTTACAGGAGCTTTTTACGTCCTTGTATTTTTGTGATGTGGAGGATTATGAGAATTTTAAACTTGCAGAAGCCATACCCGGCGCTTCTACAGATGCACTTACAGCTGTTGCAAAAGAGCTTGGTGTAGTGATCATCGCTTCACTTTTTGAGAAACGTGCAGAAGGATTATATCATAATACAACCGCGGTGCTGGATGCAGACGGCGCTTATCTTGGCAAGTATCGCAAGATGCATATACCGGATGATCCTGCCTATTACGAGAAGTTTTATTTCACTCCCGGTGATCTTGGCTATAAAGTGTTCAAAACAAAATTTGCCAGCATTGGTGTGTTGATCTGCTGGGATCAATGGTATCCTGAAGCGGCCCGTATAACCTCTTTAATGGGCGCCGAAATACTGTTTTACCCTACCGCGATCGGCTGGGCAACTTCGCAGGATGAAGCTACCAATGAAGAACAATACAATGCGTGGCAAACCATACAGCGTAGTCATGCGGTGGCCAATGGTTTACACGTAGTAAGTGTTAACCGTGTTGGTTTTGAACAGGACGGTGCTATGAAATTCTGGGGTGGTTCTTTTGTAAGTAATCCATTTGGCAACCTGATGTATAAGGCATCCCATGAAGAGGAGGAAACCACGGTGGTTGAAATAGATACTGCGGTTAGTGATCGTTACAGAACACACTGGCCTTTCTTAAGAGACAGGCGTATTGATTCTTATCAGCCGATAACGAAGAGGTATATTGATGAAGATTAAAAACAGGTCAGAAAGCCAGTAAGTCAAAAAGTCATCTGTAAATCAACGGCGATTAGAAGTAATCATGAAGAATATGTTCAGGTTTTAAGAAGATGCACATTTAAAACGAATCACTAACTTAATAAGCGTTAAAATGCCTATATCAACTTCCCTGCCGGCCGGGCCATCTGGCGCAGCTACGTTTCACTTATCAAACCTGCCGTCTTCCGGCCTTTTGGATACTCCAAAAACACAGGGTTATTACTTCCCTGCGGAGTTTGCCCCACATACGGCTACCTGGCTTAGCTGGCCGCATAAGGAAGCAAGCTGGCCCGGCAAGATACAGGCTGTATATCCCGGCTACAGCTTGTTTATAAAATACCTGACAATGAGTGAGCAGGTGTGCATCAATGTGGCAGATGAAACCATGAAGGCCTTTGCCATCGAACAATTAAACAAAGTGGATGCCGATCTTAAAAAAGTTCAGTTCTTTATACATCCTACCAATGATGCCTGGTGTCGTGATCATGGTCCGGCATTTTTGATCAACCCGCTGGCAAAAGATCCAAAAGTGATTGTCGATTGGAACTATAATGCGTGGGGCGGTAAGTATCCGCCTTATGATCTTGATGATGTGATTCCAACGCTTATCGCAAAGCACTACGATATACCGGTATATTATCCCGGCATTATTATGGAAGGCGGATCTGTTGAATTCAATGGAAAAGGAACTTTGCTTACGTCAAAATCATGCTTGCTGAATAAAAATCGCAACCCGCATTTAAACCAGCAACAGATTGAAGAATACCTCGCCAACTATTATTGTGTAGACCAGGTGTTATGGGTGGATGAAGGCATTGTGGGCGATGATACAGATGGTCATATTGATGATACGGTCCGTTTTGTAAATGAAGACACAGTGATTACTGTAATTGAAGAAGACCGCAATGACGAAAATTATGAGTTATTGCAAGGCAACCTCAGGCAACTAAAGGAAATGCGTTTGCTTAGCGGAAAACAATTGAATATTGTAGAGCTGCCGATGCCGGGAGAAGTGGTGTATGATGATCAGCGCCTGCCCGCTTCTTATGCCAACTTTTATATCAGCAACTGGCACGTGATTGTGCCGATCTTTAATTCGGCCAACGACGACAGGGCGCTTGGTATAATACAGCAATGTTTCAAAGACCGTGAGGTTGTAGGTATTGACTCAACGGATATCATCTGGGGCCTTGGTAGTTTTCATTGCCTGAGCCAGCAGGAACCTGCAGTTATTTAGTCTTGTTATTGATGAACCCCGTAACCCTTCTATAAAAATGACATTCGATTTCTACCAGAATTTCCTTCGCTACAACCAGGATCAGTTGTGTGAGATTATTATAAATAAGGATGCCTACCAGGAGGAAGCGCTAAAGGCAGCCTGGAGAATTGCAGGTGAGAAAGGATATGCTGATGCTATTCAGCAAAGATTAAATGATAAAGAAGCTGCAGATGCCGGATTGGCCCAGGATTTTCAAAATGCCCGAGATATTTTTAATGACGGTTGTTATATCATCGTACATAAGTCAGAAATTATAGCTGTTGAATCCTGTCTTGCAGAAAATGGCATTGAATATTTTTCTACTGAAAGAAACAGCATGCGGGCCGGAGGGCGGTTTTACTACTTCCGCAAAGATGATTTTGATACAGCAACCACGCTATTAGGCATTCACTGATTGTACTAAAAAATTAAGCCACTGCATAAAAATGCCAGTGGCCTTGGAGTTTGGTTCATCGATAGGATTAATTCAGCCTTTTTACAGACGAATAATCATATAGTAATTTGTATGTTGATTTGGTAAATTAACTATTCTTAAAAGCTAAGAATAATTCGAAGTTTTCTGGCTATTAGACTCAATCGGTTGTTAATGTGGAGATTGGATGATAAGATAGAAAAGAGGCTTCTCTGAGTCACAAAAGTAGGCTATTTATTTAATTATCAAAATATTATTTAATATTTTTTCTAATAAAGAATGGTTGTTGCTGCAACTAACGTATGTTAGGGGTACTTTTGTTGAATAAAAATGAATCTGTAACGTATGCAGTTTAAACTTTCCGAAGAGCATTCCATGATTCAGAAGGCAGCCAGGGATTTTGCCCAAAACGATTGCCTGCCCGGCGTTATTGAACGCGATGAAAAAATGATCTTTCCAAAAGAACAGGTAAAAAAACTTGCCTCCCTCGGTTTTATGGGAATGATGGTCGATCCAAAGTATGGCGGTGCCGGTATGGATACCATTAGCTATGTACTTGCCATGGAAGAAGTGAGTAAGATTGATGCCAGTGTAAGTGTATGCATGAGTGTGAATAACAGTCTTGTCTGCTGGGGGCTGGAAACCTTTGGCAATGAAATGCAGAAAGAGAAATACCTGCATGCACTTGCACAAGGTATAAAGGATGATGAATTATATATTGGCGCGTTCCTGTTAAGCGAACCCGAAGCGGGAAGCGATGCTACCAGTCAGCGCACTACCGCAGAAGATATGGGGGATTACTACCTGTTGAATGGAACAAAAAACTGGATCACCAATGGCTCCAGTGCCAGCGTATATCTTGTAATGGCGCAGACCGATGCATCCAAAGGTTCGCATGGTATTAATACGTTGATCGTAGAAAAAAACTTGCCGGGTGTAACGGTGGGCGCCAAAGAAAACAAGATGGGAATTCGTGGCAGTGATACGCACACCATTTTGTTTAATGATGTAAAAGTGCCAAAGGAAAACCGCATAGGGAAGGATGGTGACGGGTTTAAGTTTGCGATGAAAACACTTGCTGGCGGCCGCATCGGTATTGCGTCACAGGCTTTAGGTATTGCCAGCGGCTCGTATGAACTAGCACTAAAGTATGCCAGGCAACGTAAGGCATTTGGTAAAGAAATTATGCAGCACCAGGCCATACAATTTAAGCTGGCAGATATGGCTACCCGCATAGAAGCTGCGCGTATGTTATGTTTAAAAGCCGCATGGGAAAAAGACCAGCATCTCGATTACACACTTAGTTCATCCATGGCCAAAGTATATGCATCGGAAACAGCGATGTGGGCATCTACAGAGGCAGTACAAATACATGGCGGTTATGGTTATGTAAAAGAATACCATGTAGAACGTTTAATGCGTGATGCAAAGATTACCCAGATCTATGAAGGTACCAGCGAAGTTCAACGAATAGTGATAGGCAGAAGTATATTGAAATGATGCTGCAGTGTTATGGTATATATCGGAAGGTTCATGATTACATCAAGCATTTTATCTTATCGTAAAGTAGTAGTCGCAGTGTGTACTCGGTTTTAATTTCTTTGCAAATGTTTTGTTTGGCTTTAGTATGCCGGTCTTCCTGTATCGTCTTTACTACAACTGACCAATGACCACAACTATGCGTTTAACTGTTACCGTTGCTGTATTCTTATTGAGTTGCCATTTTACTTCTTTATATGCCCAGGATAAAAACACTACCTGGATATCAGATAATGGTAATGGTACTTATACCAATCCTTTGTTTTATGATGAGTTTTCTGATCCTGATATTATTCGTGTAGGTGATGATTATTATCTCACCGGTACAACCAATCATGCGATGCCGGGATTGCCGATTTTGCATTCCCGCGACCTGGTCAACTGGAAGTTCTTAACATATGCCATCAACCGGTTGGATCTTGGTCCCGAATACCGGCTGGAAGATGGGAAGGATATTTATGGCCAGGGGATCTGGGCGCCAAGCTTCAGGTATTATAATGGTACTTATTATATTTTCAGCAATGTAAATGGCCGTACCACGCAATTGTTTACAACGAAGGATCCGAAAGGTCCGTGGAAACAATCTGCCATGAAAAAATCTTTTCACGATCTGTCTGTATTATTTGATGATGATGGCAAAGTTTATATCATCTGGGGGTATGATGAAGTAAAACTTGCAGAACTTACCGATGATCTGCTGGATATAAAACCCGGGACCGAGCAGGTAATTGTTCAAAAGGGAAGCGGTGCAGGAGAGGGTTCGCATTTTTATAAGATTGATGGACGCTATTATATCACCAATACCAATTATGATCCGCTGTGTTACCAGGTATGTCTTCGCGCTGCCAACCCTCGCGGACCTTATGAAGTTAATGTAATGAGTGCAGAAGAAAACCTTGGAATTGGCACCGGCTGGCGTATGCAGGATGTACGGAAAGGGCCTCCGTTTCAATTAATACCACCCATAGAAAATTATGTAGGATGTATACCGATGCACCAGGGTGGTATTGTGCAGATACAATCCGGCGAATGGTGGGGATGGTCAATGATGGATCATAATTCTGTAGGCAGGCTTACCTGTCTGTCTCCTGTTACCTGGAAAGATGGCTGGCCTTATTTTGGACTGACGGGCAATCTTACACGAACGCCACGCACCTGGGTAAAACCCAATACAGGATTTAGTGACGCACCTGCTTCAACATACGACAAGAATGATGACTTCTCCGGCCCGCAACTTAAATCCGTATGGCAATGGAACCATGCACCTGATGATAAGTCCTGGTCATTATCTGCCAGTAAAGGTTACCTGAGATTATCTTCATTACCTGCAAAAGATTTCTTTACTGCACGCAATACCTTAACACAACGTGGTGTTGGCCCGGAATCAATCGCTACTACCGAACTATCTGTGGCTGGTCTTAAAGATGGAGATATTGCCGGCCTGGGTTTGCTCAATATGCCTTTTGCATGGATTGCCATAAAAAAAGATAAAGCAGCACTGCTACTGCAACAATTCAACCAGCAAACCGGTGCAGTTATATCAAAGCAACTGGAAACGTCAAAAGTCTGGCTCCGTGTACATTGTAATTTTGATACGGAAATAGCACGGTTTAGTTATAGCCTGGATGGGAATACTTTTCAACCTGTAGGTGAAGAGTTTATTATGGTGTTCCAGTTAAGAACTTTCCAGGGGATACGATATGGTTTGTTTAATTATAATGTGAACGGAACAAAAGGGGGCTTTGCCGATTTCAATACGTTCACCTTGCAGGAGCCAAGATCCAAAGGACTTACAAAGCCTATCCCTTACGGTCAATATATTACATTAACCAGTCTTGCAGATAGTACAGTGTTGGTGAACTGGAAAGGGTTTCTTCGCCCGGTAGCAGCAGGTGATCCGCTGGCATCAGGTGCTGCGGCAAGATTTAAAATAGTAGATCGCGGTAACGGCAGAGTTGCTTTGCAGTCTGCAGTTACCAATGGTTATGTAACAGTAAAAGACATCGGGGCAATGGCCAGTGTACGAATTGAAAAAGACCTGCAGGAGGATGCTTCCATATTTCAATGGCAGGATATGTTGCGAGGAGATTTGATGCTGATGTCACTCAAAACACATCGTTACCTCTTTGCTGATCCTGATGCGAAAAGCCTGCTCTCTGCTGATGCAGTAGGCGCAAGGCCGGACAGAAAGGATGGATCCTGCTATGCATGGAAAATTGTTGCCGAATAGCCAATGCAAACATTAGTGCTATATATCCGGTAAAAATCAGGGGTGCTTAATTCGTTGAAAACTTCATCAGCACAGTATCCAGGATGATGTCTTTTGCCCAGTCAAGAAACTGCTGATCTTCCTGTAGCGGGACTTTATCATTGGCGCTAATGATCCATTCATTTTCCTGACGAACGATATCAAAACTATTACTGGCGGCAACATGCTTAGCTGCTTCAATTTCGCCGGAAGTAAGATATCTTACATGAATATATTCACCCTGGGTAATCGTTCTTACTGAAGCTTCTTTACCAAAATGAGTGGCAATAAATAATACATTGATTGCTTGAGTGGGCGAGACCTTGTACATGGTCTCAATCTTAAAGGCTAAGGTGTTCATGGTTGTGTTAAAGCAACAAAGATAGTGCGGCACTACTGAAAAAGAAAATTGACAAGCCTACCTTTTTTATTATTAGCGTATTGTCACAAAAAAATAATCCGCCGGGTCCATCCATTGTATACCTAAAAGTTTTATACTTGCGACAATGCAGTAATAAATTCCTGTGTAAAAGCAAACATTCCAATATCCATGCGTTTTCCTTACCGATATCTTTTCCCGGAAAAGGCTTCCGGTTTTTTTTATCTATTCCTTATCTGGTTATTTACGGGTTTTGCCACGGGTACAATTGTGCTGTTATGGCCGCTTAGGATCTGGGTAAATTATACCAGAGACCACGCTAAGGGAGATACAATTGAAAAGGCAGGTATTGTGGTGATTATTCTTTTGCTTGTGTTAACCTCATTGCGTATTAGCCTGCAACTTTTTCAATGGCATGTGAACCAGGAGAAACGCAGTGTTACTGTATACGCGTTACTGGTCCCGTTTTTTTGTTCAGGTGGTGCATTGTGGTTGCTCATGAACCCACAGATGGTAAACAAAGGCACAGCGCAAACTACCGTTACTGAACAATTTACTACAGGCCCTTATCCAACGGCTGCTAAAATTCATCAATTGAAGCTACAGGGTTTCACCGGGATCATTACACTGCTTCATCCTGCAGTGGTTCCCTTTGAGCCTGAGTTAATCACAGAAGAAAGAGATGCGGCAAAAAAAGAGCAGGTAAAGCTGATAGAGGCACCCATGTTACCCTGGCTTGCCGATAATACAACTTCACTCAAAAAAATAGAAGCATTAGCCAAGGACACCACCGGTAAATATTATGTTCACTGCTATCTTGGTAAAGACCGGGTAAACGTAGTAAAGAATATGCTGCTGCGATTGTCAGGTAATGCTGCTGTTAACAAAACAGAAGGAGAGGGTAACCGCACTTTTGAAAGCGTTGGAAGCCTTGAAAGAGGAAATATTTTCCGGCTGGATAAAGGAATCTATATGACCCCTTTTCCAACAGATGAAGAGTTTTTATCTTTCTTTCTTGCAGGCAATATTAAATCGGTAGTGAGCATACTTGATACCACTGTGGCAGACAACCGCCCCTGGTTAAAAAAAGAGTATGATGTATTACACGCCAATGAGATTGGGTTTTACCAGTATAATGTGAAGACGACAATGTCAGAAAAATCTATTCAGCATATTCTTGCCATTGTAGATACACTTCCACGCCCGCTGGTGATACATCAATGGAATGTTACCTCACCTGAAAGCAAATTCCTGCTTTATCATTCTTATTTAAAGAGTAGCGTAATGCCTGTAAATCTTGCTACGCATGAACCGGCCAAGTTTGAGCAGGAAAGATAACCCGGTAAATATTTACAGCGATATGATTTTAATTTAAAGGGATTATCCATTGGTTGATGCACAGCAATTGCATGAGCCTTAATAAATAGCCGCCCGATGCCAAAAGCCATGTCGGGCGGCTGCAGTCAATCAACTATAGATTTTATATATCATCCGGATTTATGCATTAAACTTGTCTGCAAAGGATTTCGCAAAGTCCTCCAACCTCCATTTGCCACGATAGGTTGGTGTCTTTAGATCAAAATCCTCCCATAATTGTCCTTTACGTAATGCGCTTCCCATTTCAGTAAAGTTGCGGGAAATTTCTTCCGGTAAACCTGCCTGGCGCATGCCATTGTAAGACTGTTCATCCGTAAATTCTACCCAGGGAAGATCCGGCCTGTTAATAGCTGCTCCAAGTATCTCAACTATTTCTTTAATCGTGCGTTCATCACTTACGAGGTAGTTTACAGACTTTCCTTCAAACGGAAGTGCCATTTCTTTCGCAATAACAGATGCAATATCCTCCGGGTGCACCATTACCAGGCGTGTGTTAGAAGGATAATTGGCGCCAATAATACCCTGGTATTTGATCAGCGGAATATCATTAAAGAAATTAGTGAAGAAGAATGGCGCACGTATATGTTTAACCGCCACATCTTCCAGTTGATTCAAAATAATTTCTTCATCATGTATGCCTTTAATGGGGCCGGTTCCTTCATCCAGGTGTGCACCAATGCTGCTAAGGTTTACAACTTTTTTTACACCTGACTTTTTTATTGCATCCGCATAATTCTGTCCGGTTGTTCTCATATAGGCACGCAGATCAGGTGCGCCAAAATTAGGGGGCACCATCGTGTAAACAATATCTGCACCGGTAAAGGCCGCCGCAAGAAATGCAGCATCTGAAACAGACCCGATCGCGGCTTTTGCGCCAAGTTCTTCTATGGCAGGTGTTTTCTCTTGGTTACTGCTTATAATGGTTACAGTGTGATGATCTTTAACAAGTGAAGTGGCCAATGGCTTGCTAATATTACCTAAGGATCCTGTAAGTACAATGTTCATAACAATTATTTTTTGTATTTATGAACAGCAAAATTATTTTTGTACTTACTTTTTAACAAGTACTTACCCTAAAGTAGGTGTATATATGGCAACGATAAAAGAAAGCTCTACCATCCAGGAAAATAAGCAACTGGCTTTAAAACAGTGTCCGGTGATTTATGTAATGGACAAGATCGGTGGTTACTGGAAACCATCGATCCTTTTTCATTTGTTAAAAGGCAGCAGGCGTTACAGTGAATTGCGAAAGGCAATACCTTCTGTTACTGAAAAAATGTTAATCCAGACCCTGAAGCAACTGGAAGCTGACGGATTGATTATACGCGAAGCCAAGCCTGTGGTACCACCCTATGTGATATACTCTCTTTCTGTATCCGGGGAAAGTTTAAGACCTGTGTTACATGCGATGGCTACCTGGGGATTAGAAGACATCAAAAAGAAAGAGAGAAAAACAAAAAGGAAGCTGGAGGAGTTTCCTCTTGCTGTTAATTAAACGGAGTGGCTGATAAAATAAACTGTCTCAGGTATTTGCCCGAGACAGTTCTATTGTTGTTAAGAGAGAAAGGTTTAAGATAATAGTTATTGCAATTTATTTTTTGTACATGCTCAGCTTGCCATCTTTTGCAACTTCAATGATCATGTGTTTGTTATCCTGCTGAAGATTTACATAATAGTGGGTTGAACCTTCTGCTTCATTGTCAAATTCAATGGCTTCTGTAATGGTCCAGTCAGCATATTTTTTAGTGATTGCATCACCTGCATTACCGGGTAATTCGCTAAGCCTGATGTGCTTGCTTGTGGCTACCAGTTCGCCTTCTGCAGAATAAAAAGCTTCGAGGTTTTCATTGTTATCAGTAAAGCTGATCTTGGTGATATCATTTACATCTTTCACTGAAATATTGGTAGCATTAGGGAACGCTTTTTTGAATGCATTAGCGCCGCTAAAGCTTGCTTTGTCATTGCCTGCTGCCATTACGCTGCTGATTAAACCGATAAATAGTGCTGAGGTGATAAGTAACTTTTTCATAACGTTTGTTTTATAAGTTTGATTTGATTGTTTGTTTGATGTAAGTAATAATTCCAAAGCAATGCCAAAGCATGCCATTGCATATAATTGATTGATTATTAAAGTGTTTTAATTCCTTTAACAAATAAAAAAGTGTTCGGTAACGTAACAGTGTATGTTCAGTGCGGACGGTTATGATACAATAAGCAGAGGAGAAGCGATAGGAATAAAAAAATGTTTAAGTAACATAGCTGTTATTGTGTTAACAGATCTATTGTCTTATATCTTAATATTAAAGATGCGCTTTATGCAAGGACTGATGTAAACAATGTAGTAGCCGGAAACTTAACAGGTATATGTTACATCAAGGTATTATTTGCGGTTGATAACTTACCTGGTTATTAAAGCAGGTTACTATTAATATAATCAAGCAGTTTGATCATCTGTTAAGACAGATGTGTTCGTTAAATATTGAACCTTGTTATCCATTAATCCATTCGCAGGCTTTTCACCGGGTTAGCCATCGCCGCTTTAATTGATTGAAAGCTGATCGTAGCAAAAGCAATCAGCATCGATAAAATGCCTGCTGCTATAAAAATCCACCAGCTAATATTAATGCGATAAGCAAAATCATCCAGCCATTGATGCATAAAATAGTAAGCAAGAGGAGACGTAATCAACAAGGATAATAATAACAATCGTAAGAAATCTCTGGAAACCAGGTAAACAATATCTTTCACGCTTGCACCAAGCACTTTGCGTACGCCTATCTCCCTTGTGCGTTGCAGGGTAACAAAAGAGATCAATCCCAGCAGCCCAAGGCAACTGATAACAATTGCAATCAGTGTAGTAGTTTTTATAAGTCTGCCAAGCAGATCTTCTTTATGATAAAAAGCGTCAATCTGTTCATCCAGGTAATGGTATTCAAAAGCATGTTCGGAATAAATATTCTGCCAGGTATTTCTGATATTTTCCCGCATGGCTGCTTCACCATTATCGTTGTTCAGGCGAATTGCCGCATAACGATATTTTTCTCTATGGGTAGTGATCAATACCGGTGCAATTGAAGTATACAATGAATGCACGTTAAAGTCTTTTACAATACCTGCAATGGTAGCGGTGCGGTTATCCAGTCCACCAACCACTAATTGATGGCCCAGTGCCTGTTCCGGTTGCTTTAACCCAAGCCGTTGCAGCATTGCCTGGTTGATCAATACCTGGTTCACAGTATCACTCTCTGCGAGATTGTGACCCGCAATTAAGTGAAGGCCAAAAGTGTGCAGGTAGGCAGAATCTCCCATGATGATCCCGGCGGAAAAGTCTTCCCATGGCCTGTGATCAAACTGTACTGATCCGCCGGTATAAGCATCCGACGAAGGCGCCTGGTAACAGAAAGATACGGACTGAATACCAGGGTTTCGCAACAACTGCTGTTGCAGGTAATACATTTTGCTTTTGCTGCTGTCCGGGATGTTCACCATCAACACAGCTTCTTTATTAAATCCAAGGTTAGCGTTTTTGAGATGTTGTACCTGGAGTGTAATTACCAGTGTGCAAATGATTAGTCCCTGCACAATCACATTTTGCGCAATCACAAGTCCTTTGCGATAACGCGATGATCCCCGATTGGCAGTTGTGCTTTTTAATGCTTCTATCGGTTTAAACCTGCTTAAGATAAATGCCGGGTAAATACCGCTGGTAAGTATTACAAACACCAGCAATATAACAATGGCCAGCAGCAATACCCTATCATTAAAAGGATTGATGTTAAGGGTTAGCTGCAACCAGTCATTAATAAGCTGCTTAGACGCAATAATCCATACAAAAGACAACAGCAACGCCCCCAGCACTACACAGGAAAGCTCTGTAATAAACTGCCAGAAGATAGCGGCGGGCGTACTTCCAAGTACTTTACGTGTGCCGATTTCCTTTGCCCTTTTTACACTTTGCGCACTGGCCATATTGATAAAATTAAAACAGGCGATCACCACAAGAAAAGCGCCCGTTATAGCAAGTGTAGTTAGCATGGATTTGCGGATAGTACCGCCATATCTGTTATCAAAATGAAGTGTTTTTAGTGGCAGCAGGTGAAATTGAAACGCGGAAGCAATGCTGGTATCAAAATGTTGTTTTACCAGGGTAGCCATCGTTGCCTCTACCTGCGGAACCGCATTGGCTGGTACGGTGATAAATGACTGCGTAGTGTAGTTGATATAATTCCAGTCACGCTGCATATCAGCTTCCAGTTGCGGATAGAAAGAACGGAAAGATGCATTGGAGATAAACATATCAAAACGTATATCCGTATTCTCCGGGTTATTTTCCAACACGCCTGTAACTGTGATGGGGAATTTGTTATCCAGTAACAGCCTGCGGCCTGTGGCATGCGTTGTTCCAAAATATTTTTCAGCAAGTTTGCGGGTAATAAAAGCCGTATTGGGTTGCAGCAGCGATTGCGCGGTGTTGCCTTCAAGCTGCGTATAATGAAACAGCTTAAACCAGTGCTCATCGGCAAATGCAATGTTGTTATGTTCTGCAAAATGCTTGGACACTCCATCTCCTGGAATGCTTACCGTTGCTGCACGCAGCGTTAATAAAACGGTTTCACCCGTTACCTGTGGCAATGTTTGTTTAAGTGCCTTTGACATGGGCAGGGGAGAGCCGCTTTCGTAAATCACCGATCCATCTGGCAGGTGTAATTCTGTCGCCAGTTTATATAGCTGATCAACCTGCGGATGATATTTGTCGAAACTTAAATGAAAGCGTATGAACTGGAATAATACAATGCCGGCAGCAATGCCCAGTGATAAACCAAATACATTTAGTGAGGTATAGAATCGTTGCTTCCGGAGTGTGCGCAGTGCAACTTTTAAACGGTGGCGGTTCATTTAAACAGGTTTGCGTTTACCTGTTGAATATAATACAAAAAGGAGTTTACTTATAATAAAATGGATGAATGAAGTAAATCCTGCAGCCGGCGGGTTGAACACGTGCCTTACTGCAGGATATGTTGTTATAAACGTGTATCAGATTTCTGTGATCAATCAGGCGTATTTGATCTTGTCCAGGTAACGCAAGCCATAAAAGATCGTACTCAGGTGCATGGCTTGCAGGAAACGTTTTTCTTCCATCAGTTGCATCAGTTCTTCCATAGTAACCTGCAATACTTCTATTTCTTCATTGTGATCCAGTTGCTGTTCCTGCACCAGCTTGCCGCCGGTTGCAATAAACATGTGCATCATGTTGGCATTGGTAGATGGATTGGCAGAGATGCGTCCCAGGTAATGCATGGTTTCAAAAGAGAAACCTGTTTCTTCCAGCATTTCCCTCCTGATGGCATCTTCCAGCGTATTGTCTGTAGGGTCCACACAGCCGCCCGGTAATTCAATACACACTTCTTTTGCTGCATGACGGTACTGTTTTTCCAGGATCACTTTGCCATCTTCCGTTAACGCAAGACAGGTAACCCATTCAGGAAATTCAAAAACGTAGTAGTCATTTACGATCTTTCCATCTGGTTTTTCACAAGTATCTTTTCTAACGGTAAACCAGTTTTCTTTGGAGATATATTCTGAGGAAAGTGTTTTCCAGTAAAGGTGTTCGTCCATAGTTCTTATATTAAGTTCGTCGGTAATAAATTGATCTTTGCTGATAGTATAACAGTTACCACCCCTTTCGTTCCCTGAGTGCGGTGATATGTTTTACATGATGTTTACCATGCCATGAATACATACCCAGCAGCTCCCATAAACTGATTTCTTTTTTATGTTCCGGATGAATAACAGTTCTTTCCCATTCTGTTTCGCTTAGATCTTTGATAAATGCATACCAGCGCTGGTGCAGGCAATGAAGTAATGTTACAGAGATATTAAAGGGAATAAGCTCACTGTCTTTCAGCTTGGCCCATTCGCCTTCTTCATATGGTTTGATGGTGGGCTTTGTTTCTGTAAGCCCCAGCCTGAAGCGCGTATAAGCGTTCATATGACTGTCTGCGATATGATGAACCAGTTGCTTTACTTTCCAGCCACCTTCGCGATAAGGAGTATCAAGCTGGGCCTCATCCAGGTTAAGCAGGGCATGTTCAAGATCATCGGGTAAAAATTTAATATCCAGCAACCATTTTTCTTTTTGTGTATTGGAAAAAGGCTGCGGTATAAACTTGCCGATAGGATACCTGAGATCGTCGCTCATAACGTTGTTATTTGGTAAAGAATAAGATCAGTTGTTCGTTTGTTCAAAGTTGAATGTTCAAGGTTGATGGCACTCTTCACTAGCACATTATCACATAATGTTTGTTTGTTCAAAGTTGAATGTTCAAGGTTAACGGCACTCTTCATTAGCACATTATCACATCAGCACATTATCACATTATCATATTCTTCCGCTTTACAGCCTGCTTCTTGAAAGTCTTGAGTTGATGTTGGTAACTGCTACCAGTTGATCGTGCCTTCCGCTCACATCCCTGAAATAAACAAGAATGGTATATTCATTTTCAGTCTCCCAGTAATTCCCGTCAGTAAGCGCTGTTTCCGGAACACTGCCCGGGTTACCGGCATCTTTGGTTACATAGGTGTAGGTATAATATCCCTGCTTCAGCAAAAAGTTCTTTTCATAAATACCTGAACCAGGGTTAAAGGTAAGCTTGGTGGCTTCATTAATCTTGTAGTCAGTAAACTGCCCGATGATGTAAACATCCTTGCCTTTATAAGGCTGGTTGCCCTGCGGAATAAAGACAAAATGTGTATTGCTGTAATCACTCTGCCACCAGGGATTATTCAGATCGGTACTGGCAATTTCAAAAAAACCATTCATATCCTGGTAGGTAAGAAACCGTTGCTGGCTGCGCTCGATATCCGGTTTAAGTAGTATCTCGTAAGGAGTGGCATTCTTATCAATGCTGGCTTCACGCTCGCTGAGGAAACGGACACTTCTAAGATCTGCCCAGCGAAATTCTTTGCCTGCGGGAAATACCAGGTCCTGCTCATTACTATATTCAAACACATTGCCACGCATAAAAGTGGGCTGCAGAAATTTGGTCGCATTATCCCAGCGATAGTTTTGCAGTATCATTACTTTTATTTGTTGCAAAGGGTTTATAACGTTCAGCTTGGTCTTATCAATGGTGAACTGTACTTTTTGATGTGTGCGGAACATCTCCGGGTTAAAAGGCTGTGTAATCTGTGCCGCCACCGGTACCAGGTTTTCATAGATCAATACCCTGCGGGTGAAGGCAAGCCTGCTGGTATCTCCATTCAGAAATACTTTTAACAGATAATTGCCGCTTTTGGTAGGCATGCAATTCTTCTCCGGAAGTATTACCTGGTAATGGATATATTTTGTTTTGGCGATGGACGATTGTCGGTACTGACTGATCCTGTTCTGTGTAAAGCCCTGGATAAAATCCATCGTACTCAGGTTTACCGGTTTCCAGTCTGCATTACACAACTGGAAAGTGTAGTTGTAATTTTTTACATAATCATCAAAGTCATCAAAATGTAATTCCAGTGTATTCACTGCACCAAGGCTCACCAATGGAAAGGTCGCCTGGTCTCCTTGTGCAAATAATTTAACCCCGTGTATGGATGGCATGTAAATACTGTCCGGCAACTGGGCAACAGCAAACAATGGCAGTAGTAAAAAAAGCCCGATACATTTCTTCAGGTCAAACCTCATCTTGTAAAATTTGGCTTAAACATACAAAATAAATGATTTGCCCTGTGAATGCAGGAATCGTGCCGGGCGTTAAGCTGTGGAATGAGACGCATAGCAGCCAGCGGCTGATCGCCTGTATTTACGGATCATCTCGTTTTCTTTCCTATTTTCACGGCTTCTTATGAATATCGCATCTTTTATTGCAACACATGTCGCTTTCAAGAGCCAGAAATCATTTTCAGCCTTTATTATCAGGCTGGCCACTGCGGCAACTGCGCTTAGTGTAGCTGCGATGATCATTACCATTTCCTTTGTAAACGGATTTCAACAGGGCGTAAGCGGTAAAGTGTTTAGCTTCTGGGGGCATATACGTGTTCAGAAATATGAGCCTGTTAAATCGATGGTAGCGGAAGAAACCCCGCTGGAATCCAATGACACGGTGGTACAGGTATTAAAGCAAATACCTGCGATAAAACAGGTGCAGCCTTTTGCCACAAAGACAGCGGTAATAGATAAGAACAAAGAGATTGAGGGCGTACTGATCAAAGGCATTGATCAAACCTATGATACTGTTAATTTCAAGCCTTTTATGGTGGAAGGAAAATGGCTCAATTTTAATGACAGCATGTACAGCAAAAACATTGTCATTTCCAAACCTATCGCTGATGAATTATTGATAAAGACCGGTGACACCATTACTGTTTATTTTATCTCTCAGGGTGAAGGCAAAAGTACCTTCCGCAAGCTGGCCGTGAGTGGCATTTTCAAAAGTGGTGTGGAAGAGTTTGATAAACTTTTTGCGATTGCAGACCTTCGGTTGATACGGCGCATCAATCAATGGAAGCCGAATGAAATAGGTGGGTACGAGATATTCCTGAAAGATTATAAACAGATAGATACGATCAACGATCAGTTGTATGATCGATTACCTGATACCTGGATCAGCAAATCCATCAGGGAGATCTATCCCAATATCTTCGACTGGCTGAATATTCAGGACGTTAACAGGAACGTGATCTTTATTGTAATGGCGGTTGTGGCAATCATTAACCTGGTAACCTGCCTGCTGATACTGGTGCTGGAAAGAACCAGGATGATTGGCGTATTGAAAGCGGTAGGCAGCGATGACTGGACGATACAAAAGATCTTTCTTTATCACTCCACGCTTATTGCCGGGCGGGGCATTATTATTGGTTTGTTCTTTGGGCTAGGCGTTTGTTTTTTGCAACAGCTTACCGGTATTATCAAGCTGGATGAGGCAGCTTACTATGTGCGCAATGCGCCTGTAGATATTGTTTGGTGGCAGGTAGTACTTATTTGCCTGGGCACACTTGTTACCTGTGTGCTTTCGTTGTTGTTACCAACCTTGTTTGTAAGAAATATTAAACCGGTGAAAGCGATACAGTTCAGGTAACACTCAGGTTGAGATTCATCTTTTCATTAAACTGATTGATGTTAATTTAAACAGGTTACTATCTGCCTTTGTTAGCTTTTCAAGGTATTCACTGTAATCTTCATCGTTGCTTTCAGGAAGAGAAAAACCCATACTTACATCATTGCCAATAATTCCAATTTCCGCTGAAGTAAAACCACTGGTTAAGGTTACATATTTTAATTGATAGCCAATTCTTTCTTTAGCAAGATTTCGGGTAACGTTTTGGATAGTTAATTCACCGGGTTTTTCAAATATCCATTTATGCAACCGCAGGCTTTTTCCTCCGTCTAAAGTGTCTATGTAATCTGAGTAAATCAGAAATAATTTTTCGTTCCTGTCAAAATGAAATTCAATGTTACCATAAAACCAGATTGGATTATTATAATTGTTGATCTCAATATTATCAGGATCGGGAAAATTGTTGATGATCCATTCTTTTGTCTGGCCGGGTTTTATGTAATCAAATTTCCCTGACCTGATAAAAGTCAGCAAATCGATATCTATAGGATTGATGAGTTTCATTATCTGTCACTTCTATATCAAAATATGGAGTTTACAATTTGCATATCCTGCACTGCGCTTTGTTGCGATTGTTATCAGGCTTTGTCTGTACTTAAGTTCCTGCTTTTCCAGCCAATCATCAGCACTCCTGCAATTACCAGCAATGTGCCAATTAATTGTTCAGCAAAGATGGGTTCTTTCAGAATATAATGTGCCTGCAAAATAGTAGATACCGGTCCGATGCTGGTAATGATCGCCGTATTATTGGCGCCAATTTTTTTCATGCCGTACGACAGCATAAAAGAAGGAATCACCGTTGCAATAATTGCCAGCAGTAATCCATATCCCACAAAAGCCGGCGAGAAAGATAATTGCTTGTGTTCCCCGGTAATTACCAGGTGCAGTAATACTCCGGTTGTAGCTGCCAGCATGGAATAAGCGGTAAATTTTGTTACGCCTGTTTTGGGTATCATCCTGCCACTGCCTACCAGGTAAAACGAATAGGTGATGGCACACATCAAAATCAACAAACTACCCCAGAGAAAATCAGGATTGGTATTATCAATCTTCAATTCACCAAAATAGGCAATGCCTATTCCAATATAAGTAAGTATCAGCGCTGCTTTCTGTGTGCTGGAAATGGATTGGCCAAACCAGTATGCATTAATCAATACGGCGAAAGTAGGATAAAGAAAAAGTATCAATCTTTCCAACCCTGCAGATACATATTGCAAACCGATAAAATCAAAAAGACTGCTCAGGTAATAACCCAGGATACCGATCACGGCAATGTATCCCCACTGTCGCCGGTTAATACGGACATTGTTCTTTTTACTGCTTACAAAGAGTGCCACCAACAGGTAAAAAGGCAATGCAAAAAGCATACGCAAACTTAACAGGCCCAATGCCGATACATGAATATCTGCAAATGCTTTTTTAATAATGATTGCTTTGGTGGAGAAAAAAATTGCACCGGTAAAAGCAATGATAAATCCGCCGGCGTTAATCCTGCTGTTTTCTTTATTGTCCGTTGATACTGCCATACTAAGGGCTGCAATATTACTTTATTCTACTTATCTCTTGCATGACTGGCAATTGAACGTATATGATAAATAAAAACACCGCAACCAGGCGGCTACGGTGTTACAACCTATCCAAACACTCACGTTATGACTTGTAATAGTTCACTTTGGCATCATTCACTGCCTGGTCACGTTCTGCTTTAAACTCCCTTACTTTGGCTCTTCTTTCTTTGCCGGTTAATGTTTTATCCAGTTTAACAGAAGCGATCTTGTCAGCATAATCATTTTTGATGTCTGTGATCTGCATATCCAGTTTTGTAGGCTGGTGCGGAGTTGCTGCATAAGGATAATACGGGTAACCATAACCATAAAATCCAAACGGAGAATAAAACGGGTTATAAAATCCGCCACCTACAATAACGGTTGTTCTTGGAGCGAAACCTCCATGAAAACCTCCACCTATATGTCCTGCAGGCATTGCTGATGCGCCTGTTACGATTGCTGTTGTAAGCATTACGATCATCATCTTTTTCATATCACTTGCTTTTTATAATAATAAGACTGCCGATGTTTTGAAAAGTATACTCCATTTGGGATTATAACAAAGCGCTAACGTTAGTTGTGTTGTTGGGCGGGATGATTTTGGGATGCCGCTTTAGTAAGCATAGCATCCGGGTTGCGTCGCAAATCCCCGATGAAGATTCACCGGTGCTAAAATAAAATACTGATGCTGACTGGCAATCCGTTTATCGTTTGGTTATAATGGCGACGATGGCTAATAACATAACGCTCCTACGAATCTTTGTGCGAAGGGCATTATGCACTTTATGTAGTTATATAAAATGCAATGTTGATTAATTCCTGGGTGGCTTTCCGGTTTTTAATACACCCTGAATTCTTTCGAGGGTTTTTCTTTCACCGCAAAGACTGAGAAAGGCTTCACGCTCCAGGTCAAGCAGGTATTGTTCGCTTACCAGGCTTTGTTCACTGAGGTCGCCGCCGCACATAACATACGCCAGTTTACGTGCAACCAATGCATCATGATCAGTAGCATAGTTTGCACGCCACATGCCGTTAATGCCCGCATATAATGCGCCCAAAGCAGAGCGGCCCAATACTTTTACCTCTTTTCGCTGCACCGGTTGCACATATCCCTGGTTATACATTTCAATCACCGAATTTTTTGCTTCTGCAATTCGCCTGCCCTGGTTGATCACCACTTCATCATGCCCCTTGCGCAGTATGCCAAGATGATAAGCTTCAAAACCAGAGGTGGCAACCTTAGCCGTGGCGATGGTAAGAAAACGGTTCTTCAATGTAATGGTTTCCGGCTCGTCTTCATGCATTTCATCGGCGGCACGCAACACAAATTCCTTGGTACCACCGCCACCGGGAATCAACCCGATACCCAACTCCACAAGACCAATATAGGTTTCTGCAGCAGCATAAATTTTATCTGCATGAAGACTCATTTCACAACCGCCGCCAAGTGCCAATCCATGTGGCGCTATTACCACGGGAATGCCGGAATACCGAACACGCATCATCGTGTTCTGGAACATTCTTATAGAAAGATCGAGTTCATCATACTCCTGTTCAACGGCAAACATAAAGATCAGGCCAACGTTCGCGCCGGCGCTAAAATTGGCTCCGTCATTGGCAATCACCAACCCTTTAAATTTTTCTTCTGCTATCGTAATACTTTTGTTGATGGCTTCTATCACCTCCCCGCCAATGCTGTTCATCTTGGTGTTCCATTGCAAAGCCACTACCTCATCACCTATATCATATAATGCGGCATTACTGTTCTTCCACACAATTTTTTCCTTGTAATTGGATAACACAATGAAATTACCGGCGCCGGGTATCGTCTTATAATTTTTTGAAGGGATATCGTAATAAAGACGCTTGCCATTCTCTATCTTATAAAAACTTTTAAAGCCTGCGTCCAGCATTTCTTTTACCCAGTTTGCAACCGCATAACCGGCTTCTTTCATTTTGTTGTACGTATTTTCTACGCCAAGCGCATCCCAGCTTTCAAATGCGCCAATTTCCCAACCAAAGCCAGCCATCATTGCATCATCTACCCGGTATAATTCATCACTTATCTCGGGTATCCTGAAAGAAATATAAGAGAACAACGAATAATGAAACTGCCGGTAAAATTCCCCTGCCTTGTCCTGACCCGTCACCAGTGCCTTAAGTCTTGCTTTTAAGTCCTCGATCAGTTTGGCTGTTTCAAGTGTAGCAAACTTTGGCTTTGAACGGGCCTTGTATTCCAGTGTTTGCAAATCGAGCACCTGTATCTCTGTGTCTTTCTTTTGTTCTTCCGGGCTGCCCTGTGTTAAAGGCAGTTTTATTTTCTTGAAAAAGCCCTGGCCTGTTTTATCGCCAAGCCATTTGTTTTCTACAATTTTATCAAGCCATGCGGGTATATGAAAAATTTCTTTGGCTTCATCTGAAGGGCAATTTTCTGCTACGCCTTTGGCAACTTTTACAAGTGTATCAATGCCTACCACATCCGCCGTACGAAAAGTGGCCGACTTTGGCCGTCCGATTACCGGGCCGGTGAGTGCATCAACTTCATCAATGCTTAATCCAAGTTTTTCCATGCTGTTAAAAATCGCCATGATGCCAAATACACCAATGCGGTTGGCAATAAATGCAGGCGTATCTTTTGCAAGCACGGTTGTTTTTCCAAGGTATAAATCGCCATAGTGCATCAGGAAGTCAATCACAGATGCATCTGTATCTTTTGTTGGAATAATCTCCAGTAAGCGCAGGTAACGTGGCGGGTTAAAGAAATGCGTTCCGCAGAAATGCTTCCTGAAATCTTCGCTTCTGCCCTGCGCCAGCATATTGATGGGAATGCCCGATGTATTGGATGTGATAAGCGTGCCCGGCTTGCGGAACTGCTCTACTTTTTCATAGACCTGCTGTTTTATATCAAGACGTTCTACCACTACTTCAATGATCCAGTCGCAACCTGCGATGTCTTTCATATTATCATCAAAATTACCTGTGGTGATTTTTTTGATTACCTCTTTATCATAAACAGGAGAGGGGTTGCTTTTTAGGGCTGCCGCCAGTGCATCGTTAACGATTTTGTTTTTTGCTGCAGCCGGTGCATCCGCAGCAACATCTTTGGGCACAATATCCAGCAACAATACCTGTACACCAATACCTGCAAAGTGACAGGCAATGCGCGAACCCATGACACCGCTTCCTAAAACAGCAACTTTTTTTATTGTTCTTTTCATATGAAAAGCTTTGAGCTTTTAGCCGTGAGCTATGAGCGAATCAAAAAATAGTTAGTTATGCAACTAATTAACCGAAGGTAATATTTTTATATTCCCGTACAAGCGCAGGATTTAATTTTTAAAAAATCGTAACCTTACAAGATGTTAATGATGAATGATGCCATAGCGGTGTTTAATACTGCGGTAAATGCGGTGAAACCAGCGGTTGCTATCTCTGCATATCTTATACTTGAAAACGGCAAATTATTTGTGCATGGCAAGCCTGTTGAAATAGCCGAAGCCAGCAGGTTATACCTCTTGTCTGTGGGCAAGGCTGCGGCTGCAATGGCGCAGGAAACAGAAAAAATTATGGGTGAAAAACTTGCGGGTGGATTGGTGGTAACCAAGTACGATCATGCGCTCCCATTAAAACATTGCACTGTTATAGAAGCAAGCCATCCGGTACCTGATGATAATGGCGTGCAGGCGGCACATGCAATAAAAAAACTATTGACAAAATTAACCTCCGGCGATGTGTTGTTATGCATGATCAGTGGTGGTGCTTCTGCGCTGATTGCAGATATTGCCGAAGGTATTTCCCTTGCAGATCTGCAACAGCTTTCCAGGTTATTACTTGGATGTGGGGCATCCATTGATGAAATCAACAGCATACGTAAACATATCTGTGTTTTAAAAGGCGGGCAGCTGCTCAACTATTGTCAGCAGGCACAGGTAATATCATTAATTATCAGTGATGTGATGGGGGATGATCTCAGCGTAATTGCCAGCGGGCTTACTGTTCCCGATACGAGTACATTTAAAGATGCATGGAAAGTGATCCAGAAATATCAACTGGAAGAAAAGCTTCCCGTCGCTATAAAAACACATTTAAAAAAGGGCACTGATCAGCTCATCAACGATACACCTAAGCCTGGTGAGGCGATATTTGAAAGGGTTCGGAATGATATCATCTCCAATAATCAAAAAGCATTGGATGCAGCTGTCGCATTTGCGGAAAAAGCGGGTTATCATACCCGCGTTATTCAAACAAGTTTGCAGGGTGAGGCTAGTGACCAGGCCAGGATGTTTGTCAATCATTTACTTACTTACAACGGACCCAAGCCGGCCTGTTTGCTAATGGGTGGGGAGACCACTGTTACGATAAAAGGCAACGGCAAAGGTGGCCGGAACCAGGAATTTGTGTTAGCTGCACTGGATGAGTTAATTAAAAAAGATGTTTCACCTGAAGGTTTCCCGGTAGTACTTTCCGGCGGTACAGACGGAACAGATGGCCCTACTGATGCAGCAGGTGCAGTGATAGATCATACCATTATTCAACGGTTAAATAAAACGAAACTTAAATCCGACACCTATTTAAAGAATAACGATGCTTATTCTTTCTTTCAGCAGCTTGATGGGTTATTAATTACCGGCCCTACGCAAACAAATGTGATGGATGTTGTGGTGGGGTTAATCAATTAAGCTTTCGTAGTATCATTCGTATTTAAAAAAAATAAGCCGGCGTTTTATACAACCGGCTTACCCTAAAAAAGCTCTCAATTTTTAATTCTTCATTTTTAATTTTTTCTTATCCCTGCTCCAGCTCCATAATTTTTTCAAACAGCTTTTCATACTCTGCATTGGCAGCAGTAATTTTTTGTTTTACCGTACTATAACCTGTTTCAAGTGTCGCGAATTTATTTTTGTCTGAGTAGCTTTCCGGCTTACCTAATTCCAATTCTATGGTAGCTTTTTCTTTATTAAATTGGGATAGCTGTTCTTCCAGTTTGCTGAATTGCTTCTGCAGTCGTTGCAGTTCTTTCTTCTGGTCGTTAGAAAGTGAAGATGGGCTAACTGTTTTGCTTGCCACAGGTTGTGCCGGTGCAGGCGCAGTAGCTTTTGCAGCTTCTTTCAGTTGTGCATCTTCCAACGCTTTCCTTTCATTGGCTTCCTGTTTTCTTTTTACAGCCATACGCTCTTTCCATTCCACATATTCTTCATAATCGCCTTTGAATTCTTTCAGTTCATGATCAACAATCTCCCAGATCTTATTGGCTGTTTTGGAAATAAAATAACGGTCGTGACTAACCAACACAAGCGTGCCTTCATATTTCTTTAGTGCATCAATTAATAACTCCACACTATGAATATCCAGGTGATTGGTAGGTTCATCAAGAATTAAGAAGTTCGCCTTGCTGGCAATTACCTTTGCCAGCGCCACCCTTGCTTTTTCACCACCGCTTAGCACCTTGATCTTCTTTTCCACCGTATCGCCGCTAAATAAAAAACAACCCAGTAAAGAACGCAGTTCCAATTCGGTTTTGCCACTGCCGCACATCTTCATCTCATCAAGTATGGTATTGTTAAGGTCAAGTGCCTCCAACTGGTGCTGTGCGTAAAAACTTTCATCCACATTATGGCCCCAGATGCGTTCGCCTTCAAATTTCTCTGTACCGGCAATAATACGCAGCATGGTAGATTTACCTTTACCGTTGGCGCCAATCAGTGCAATCTTATCGCCACGGTCAATTTCTGCACTGCTGTTTTCCACGATGGTGAGGTTGCCGAACTTCTTGCTTACATGCTTCAACGTAGTAAGCACCCTGCCCGGTTGTTTATCTACCTGGAAATTGATACGCAGGTTGGGTCTTTCAATTTCCACGTTTTCTACGCGTTCCAGTTTATCCAGTCGCTTCATGGCGCTCTGTGCCTGTGTGGCTTTAGTAGCTTTTGCTTTAAAGCGCTCAATAAAGCGTTCCTGCTGGCGTATATAATCCTGCTGGTTTTCGTAAGCACGCTGCTGCATTTCAATGCGCAGTTCCTTTTCCTTTTCGTAATAAGAATAGTTGCCGGAATAAATATTCAGTTGCTGCTGGTATATTTCCACAATCTTATTCACCATGCGGTCAAGGAAATATTTATCATGGCTCACAATTACCACGGAACCCTGGTAGTGTTGCAGGTATTTTTCCAGCCATTCGATAGATGGAAGGTCAAGGTGGTTGGTAGGTTCATCAAGCAATAATACATCCGGTTGTTGCAGGATCATTTTTGCAAGCAGTACACGCATTCTCCACCCACCGCTGAATTCTTTGTAGGGCCTTTGCAGATCGGCGTTGGCAAATCCAAGCCCCTGCAGTACCTCTTCAGTTTTATGATGTATATCATAACCACCCAGCACTTCCAGTTCATGCAATTTATCCGTGTATTCAATCAGCAGTTTTTCATCTGAGGTACGTTCCAGTTCTATACCGATCTTTTCAATTTCTTTTTCCAGTTGTTTCACTCTTTCAAACGCACCCATGGCCACTTCCAGGATGGAATCACCGGTATCAAAACTCAGCAGGTCCTGGTGCAGGTAGCCGATGCTGGTGCCTCGGCTTTTTTCTACGGTGCCCGCAGATGGCAGGTACTCGCCAACAATTACTTTTAACAGGGTTGATTTGCCGGTTCCGTTATAACCAATCAATCCGATACGGTCGCCGGGGTGAATATGCCAGGTAGCATCTTCCACAATAAGCCGCGCCCCAAACTCAAAAGTCACATTATTTAAACCTATTAACATCTTTAAAAATTTGCAGCGCAAAACTAACGGGATAAACTGAAAACCGGCATTGTTGCCAGGGATTAGTTTTAAATATGAATGATTACCCGGTATTTGTAATGTATCATTAACATCTTCTGCAAGTTTTTTTCCCTTTATTTTTGCAGGTAAACAGGTAGATAATGAAAAAAGGACTGGCTTTTATTGCTGTTGCCGCGATTGTGATTGCCGTGTATTTTTTGTTTTTTAACAAGGAAGAGAAGAAGAAACCGGAGGAGCCCAAACAACAGGCGCTTGCCCAGAGTAAGAACAGCGATGAGTTTAATAAACCTTTTAACGCATTCCTGGATGCCTATTACACACTAAAGAATGCCTTTGTTGAGTGGGACAGCCTGCAGGTGGATAAAGCTGCAGATGCACTAATTGCAGATGCCGGTAAAGTACATTACAGCGCACTGAAAGCAGACAGCAGCATTGTAAGTACGGCGCAGAGTTTATCTGAATCAGTGGTTGCTGAAAGCAAGGGAATTCTTGGAGAAAAAACACTGGAAGGAAAACGCAGATCTTTTTATACGTTAAGCGAAAATCTTTATAACCTGGTTCGTGCAGTTCATTATGACCAGCAGGTAATTTACCATGTGAAATGCCCGATGGCTTTTAACGATACGGAAGAAGCGTTCTGGTTAAGCAATACCAGTGAGGTGATCAATCCTTATCTTGGTAAGAAACATCCTAAATATCATGCAGGAATGATTAACTGCGGAAGCGTTACAGATTCTATTGATTACAGGGGCAAATAGTTTTCTTTGCCTGTTTTAATTATCGGGCAACGGTAAGTATTCTGCCCATGCTAATCCTTCCGGTAAAATTTGATTGCTGAACTCTATATGTATCACCCGGCGACGCCGTTCATGGGTGCTGCGGCCGGAAGCATGCATGAGCAAGGGTTTCATCAACATAATACCACCACGTTTTACATTGCAGCTTATTTCTTTTTCTTTATGATCGATCACCTCTTCCTGGCGGCAGATACCGCGCAGGTGCGAACCTTTGATCACTTTTAATGCGCCATTTCCTTCATCCGTATCATCAAGATGGATACGTATAGTGATGTTATGTTCAAGTATCTCCGCTGTAGGTTGTACCGCATACCGACCCTGTTTTATCGTCCAGTTATTAAAACCAGGGATCAACAGTTGCCGGTTTATACTGATACTCAGATCCTGGTGATAGGCTACAAACCAGTTGGAATTGGAAGGCTTGTCAAAGTATATTGACTTCACAATGAAATAGTCTCCACCCAGCAACTGCCGGATATAACGACAAAAGTCCGGCGTGAATATACTGTCAACACAACCAGGTATTTCACCAAAGAGGTTACGAATGGCAAACAGACTGCTGGTCTTGCGAAAAGCACCACTATCCTGGTTGGCATGTTCAATTACGGAGATCATCGTTTTAATCTCGTCGCCGCTAAAGCATGCATCAACAATTGCGAAACCATCTTCGCTGATACTTTACTTTGTCTGGTGAATGGATGGAATCATGACCTGTCTTCTGTTCCTAACATTATGGATACAAAAGGTATTTCTTCCTGATCTGTTTAAATGCATTAAGCTTTGGCTGCCAGCTTTCCCTGATTTCCTTTTCTGTCTTGCCGCTTTTTACCTGTTGCATCAGTTCATTACCGCCGGAAAGTTTATTGATGAAATAGTCTGTTGCGGCACCGGATTTTGGTACCAGGAAAAAGCTGTCCTTTGCCGGGAACAACCGGTACGCCTGCAACAGCCATTGAAGTTGTACCTGTGCAGGGTAAGCTGTATGGCTATCAAAAAGGTTCCAGCCGTAACATTGCTGGTTTTTAAGTTTGGGTTCTTTGGCGCCCGCCGTGCTTACCGGTGTAAATGCATATAAACTGTCAGGCAGGGATGGATGCCCGAATAACTGAAACGGATGCGCTGTTCCGCGGCCTTCGCTTAACACGGTGCCTTCAAAAAAACAGGTGGATGGATACCAGTAAACGGCGCCCATATCCGGCAGGTTAGGGGATGGTTTTACCGGCAGTACATACCGGCTCTGGTGTGTATAATTTTTGCATTTGATCACTACCATACTAAAACCTGTTTTTTCCTCTTCAAAACCCAGCGCTTCGCCTAGTGATATTTTCTTATCCTGCCTGCGTATAAATTTCCAGGGCAGCCATTCTTCACCCAGCAGCATTCTGGCGTATTCGCCAATGGTCATACCATAGACGACCGGTACCGGCTGCATGCCGACAAAACTTTTATAGGAAGGATCTAAAACGGGCCCATCCACATAAAAGCCATTGGGGTTGGGTCGGTCGAGTATCATCAGCGGTTTGTTGTTCTGAATGGCACTTTCAATAAAATATTCCAGTGAGGAGATATAGGTATAGAACCTGACACCTACATCCTGTATATCAAATAACATTACATCTACTTCTGCCAGGTCTGCAGCAGAAGGTTTGTTTTTTGTACCATATAACGACACTACGGTTACGCCGGTTTGTTTGTCGGTATAGGTATCCACATTTTCTCCTGCATCTGCGGTGCCGCGGAAACCATGTTCAGGACCAAATATCCTGGTGATATGTACTCCAAGTTTTTGCAACGTATCAATGAGGTGTGTATTACCCAATGTGGAGGTCTGGTTGGCGAAAACACCCACACGTTTACCTTTTAGCATGGGCAGGTATTCATGCAACTGAAACGCACCGGGAAGAATGGTTGCCGCAGGCTGCTTTTTTTGTGCAACAACGCCTGAAAAAATAAGCAAGGCAAAGTAAATGGTTACCAACAGTTTCATAGCTGCAATATAAAGCTGAATTTTCAACAGCCGGAAGGGAGTGTTACAGGAAGGCAACTTCACAAAATGATAAAAGAACAACTACAAACTTCTTTCCTTACCTTTCGCCCGGATTATTACTGGTTCTTTGTTTGGCAGGATATTTTCTTCAGATATATTTATGCCGGATATGGAAACCTGATGTTCCATAAAGTTCTAAATGTACAAGTGAGTGACACAACAGGCGATGCCAAGTGTTGCTTATGCCGGTAAAAAAAATCAATAAAAATTATGCAACAGGTAAAGCAAGGTGATACAATAAAAGTACACTATCATGGAAAACTTACTGACGGTACTACGTTTGACAGCAGCGAAGGACGCGAACCACTTGAATTTGAAGTAGGCGGCGGTATGGTGATCCCCGGGTTTGATGAAGGGGTAAAAGGAATGGCGGTAGGCGATAAAAAAACCGTTCATATTCCGGCAGCAGAAGCGTACGGTCCAAAGCAGGAAGAATATATTATGGAATTTCCGAAAGACCGTTTTCCTCCGGATATGAAACCTGAAGTTGGAATACAGTTGAACATGAGTGACGGACAGGGGCAAACTTTCCCCGTGGTAATTGCGGAAGTACTGGAAGATTCGGTAATACTGGATGCCAATCATCCATTAGCTGGTGAAGACCTGATATTCGACCTGGAACTGGTTGAAATCGCCGGTGGTAAATCGCCGATTATTTTACTGGATTAAAAATTCCTCTTGATGTAACAACTGTTACAGGAAATAAAAACACAAACCTGCATGGCTGGAAAGTATGCAGGTTTTTTTTGTGCTATTGCCGGACGAATCATATTATTTTACCGCAACACTATTTATCAATTAACAATCTTACCATCGTTGTTAACACGGTTACCTGTAATGTATTGACTGGTTATTTAAACATTGGGCGTGAATCATTCTAATCTATATATTTGAAAAGCATGCCAACCGAATATCTCAAAACAACTGTGTGTATTGTGGGCGCAGGCCCTTCCGGAACAGCCACTTCTTTAACGCTGGCCAAAATGGGGATTCCCCATGTAATTGTAGATGCAGCAGACTTTCCACGCGATAAAATCTGTGGTGATGGTATAGACCTTAAAGTAATAAGGGTATTAAATCATATTGATCCTTCCATTGTACAAAATGAGTTGCCGGTTTCTCCGTTTTTTTCTGCCTCTATGGGTATGCGTTTTATACTGCCCAACGGTAAACAGGTAGAAGTGATGGCGGATAAAAATGGTTCATCCGTTTATCAGCATCCGGTGTTTTATGTATCCAAACGAAAAGAGTTTGACCAGTTCCTGTTTGGAAAGATCAACCGGCAACTGGCCGATGTTCATACCGGTACACGCATAGAGAAAATGGAAAGAACAGGTGATACCTGGCTGTTACATGGCAAAAAAGGAATGGCTGATATCACTATTGAAACAAAGCTGGTGGTTGGTGCGGATGGTGATCATTCAGTTGTATTAAAACATGTTGGTGAAAGAAAGGTACAACGGGAACATTATGCGGCGGCTGTACGGCAATACTGGAAAGACATCGATGGGATGCATGATCAAAAACTCATTGAAATATATTTTCCGGCAAGCCTGCCTTTTTCTTACTTCTGGATATTTCCCTTAAACAATAAGGAAGCAAATGTTGGTTATGGAATGGCTAGTAATCATGTTGCCAAAAAGAATGTAAATGTGCGGCAGGCTTTTGAAGAGCTGATCAGGACAGACCCTTATATGGCGCAACGTTTTAAACGGGCACAACCATTGGAAACCACCAAAGGCTGGGGTGTTCCCATGGCTACGCTTAACCGGCAGGCGCATGGTGATGGCTGGTTGCTGGTGGGTGATGCAGCTTCGCTGGTGTGTCCCACTTCAGGAGAAGGTATAGGCACAGGCATGTTGTCTGGTTATATTGCATCGCTGTACATACAGCGTGCGGTGCAGCAGCAGAATTATAGTGCAGCTATGTTCAGCACATACGACCGTGAACTACACAAGCGTTTAAAGCAGGAAGAAAAACTTTACCGGATGATCAACCGCATGCCCGATGTAATATTTACTACGGGGCTTAACTTCTTCCTGTCAAGCCCGCTGTTTAAAAAATGGTACACACGTAAAGAAATGCCGCGTTGGCTTGATACCGCTTTTGACAGACCGATCAACGTAAATTTTTCCTGAGAGGTTAACGATTATTTTTCTTCATCCGCAGCAGGAGCTTCTGCAGTAGCTGATGTTAGCTTTGACAGGATCTTGTCATGAATTTTTGTAAACCGTTTCTTAACCTGTTCACTGTAATTTCCCGCCAGGTTTGATTTGCTTACCGGCGCTACCTCGTACAACTGGGGAGTGTACCCGGAATCAATAGCGGCAAAAACAACAAGTAAGGAATTATTTAACAGAAAGGCATGCTTGCCCAAACGTATATAAGGTGTTTCTACTTTATTGCCGGGTGTTACTTCCAGCTTTACAGATTTTGTCTTCATGTTTTGCAGGTTAGTTTTAATAATGATTAAAGATAGGGTTTCCCCGCTTACGTCTCAGCAGATGTTACCCCGTGTTATTTATTGCTTAATTACATCTTTCTGCTTTACAAGTTTTAAAAATAGCCGAAAACATTTCCCGATACAGCACCCAATGCATTACCTTCCCGCGCCTAATCATTAATTATGAAAAAGACATTTGGTATTTTAACGGGCCTTGCTTTTGTATGCGTTTCCGTATTCGCCCAGGAGGCCAATACCCTCACTAAAAAGGAGAAAAAGGAAGGATGGAAATTGTTATTTGATGGAAAGACGACGAACGGCTGGCACACTTACCTGCGTGATACGGTAGGCGCCAAGTGGCAGGTAAAGGAAGGTGCGCTTGTGTTTGATCCTTCTCAACCAGAAGCCGGTGGTGGTGACTTGGTAACCAATGAGAGCTATGAAAATTTTGAACTTAACCTGCAGTGGAAAATATCCAAAGGCGGTAACAGCGGCATTATCTTCGATATACAGGAAGATCCCGCAAATAAAGCGACTTATCTTACCGGACCTGAAATGCAGGTATTGGATAACATAGATGCAAGCGATAACAAGAAACAAAATCACCTGGCTGGTTGTTTGTATGATATGGCCGGCGATTCTACCGTGTCAAAACCAAAACCGGTAGGAGAGTGGAACCAGGTAAGATTGGTACAGGATAAAGGACATCTTACTTTCTGGCTGAATGATATCAAGACTTTTGAAGGACAGATTGGTGATGCACAATGGAACGCTATGGTAGCGACCAGCAAATTTAAAAATGAAGTATTTGCCAATTTTGCAAAAGTTGCCAAAGGAAAAATTGCATTGCAGGAACATCCGGGTTCAAGCCAGTGGAGAAATATCAAGATAAAGACATTATAGGCTCAACACCGTTAGTAACATGTTTAATGCAGTAAGGGATGATTTTGCTTGCTGCATTATTTTTTTTAGTAATAGACTGATGGACTATTCAACTTTGCTTCCTTTACATATTTCCACCAGCTTGTGAAGATCTTTCCAGCCATAACCTCCATGAAATTCACCATGTTCATCATACAATCGCTCACCGCCAAGTGCTTCGTGAAACCTGCAGGAAGGGTTTTCTGGTATTCCGAATAAGATCATTGAATGAATATTCATTCCCAAAAATTTCTCAGCTACGCAGCCTACCAGTTTACGCCCAAGACCGATACGCTGGTATTCTGATAATAAATAAAGTTTATTAAGCTCGCCCTGGTAACCTGGTAACTCCTGCGAATCATAGCGAATGCCCTTGGCAAACCCTACCAGCTCTCCTTTCTTATTTTCTATCACAAAGCAAAACCAGGAACCATCGGCGTTCATAAAATGCTGGTGCCACTGATATTCACGCAGCTCGTAAATGGGGGGGCGTAATACTTTTGGGTAAGTCTTCTTCCAGGTGACCACATGCAGCATGGCAAGTGCAGGTATATCTTTAAATAATGCTTCTCTTATAATAAATGAGTCAGGTGTTTCTCCCCGCTTTTCCATCAGGCGCATATTGGCAAGCTTTGTGGGCCGTTTAAGCCCGTTTAACATACGGGCTGCAGCATTACCAAGGTTCCTTAATTGTACTGTTACTTTCACGGGACCGACTTTAAATCCAACTTCACCGGCGACTTATATCACGTAAGTGAAATTAAAAATTTAAATATATGTTTTTTAGATAAAACCGGCAATTTATGTTTAGTGCGTTATCATTACTTAATTCAATGCATCATAGCAGGTGCTTCGGATGAAGTTGTTACTGTTTTTTCACGGATTAGTTTTCTGCCTGTTAAAAGTATAATCAACGCCATTACAGAACTAACAGCGATAATCAACACCATCGGCGTTGCTGTATTCTTTGTAAAAATGCCCACTGCAATAGAGGCGATAGCTCCGATCCCCATTTGAAAGGCGCCCATTAACGCTGAAGCACTGCCTGCATTTTTTGTGAAAGGTGCAAGCGAAACAGCCGTTGCATTCGGGTTTGAAAAGCCAATACAACACAGAAATAAAAACAATAACACAATTGTTGCTGTTAATCCGTACCATCCTGATATATTACCAACCAGGAAAATGATGCCGACCAGTACCTGCGCCGCTAAGGCAAGGCCTACAATCTGCTCACTCCTGTATTTTTTTAATAGCAAAGCATTGAACTGGCTAAAACCAATAAACCCTACTGACAGCAATGCGAAGATCCAGCCATATACTTTTTTATCTACCTGAAACTGTTCCATAAAAACCACCGGCGATCCTGCCACATAAGCAAACAAACCGGCAAATGCAAAGGAACCTGCAAACGCATAAGTGAGGAATTGCCTGTTGCGCAATACGGTTAAAAAATTCCGGATGATGGGAGCGGGTTTTAAAGAAAACCCGGGATCAGGCTTGTAACTTTCGGGCAATCCAAAAATAGATGCGATGAGTATCAGGCACCCGATTACAAGCAGTACCACAAATACCATTCTCCAGCCAAATACGCTGATGATATATCCGCCTGCAGTTGGTGCAATCATTGGTGAAGCGCCCAGCACAAGCAACAACAGGGAAAAAACCCTGGCGCTTTCTTTCGGTCCAAACAAATCTCTTACCATTGCCATAGCCGTAACTGCCGCAGCACAACTGCCGATAGCCTGTATAAACCTGATGATGATCAATGCATTTACCTCTTTTACAAATAAACAGGTGGCGGTAGCGATAATATAAATCAGCAGGCCACTATAGAGCGGTTTTTTTCTTCCGTATCTGTCCAGCAGCGGACCATATAATAACTGGCCGGCTGCAATCCCGATAAAATAGCTGGATAAGGAAAGTGCTACGGTTGCCGCAGTTGTATGAAGATCATTGGCGATATCCTGGAAGCCCGGTAAATACATGTCTATGGAAAAAGGCCCGAGTGCAGTGAGCAGCCCCAGGATGAGGATCTGTGTAAAATTTTTTTCTTTCGTCTTGCTCATAATATATTTATTGCTACTGCCTATTCCAGCAATAACAGCGCTCTTTTAAAAGTAAATAGTTGGTAAAAAGAAACGAGGAAGATGATTTCTCCGGTGGTGCAAATTTAGTAAAAAGTCACCAATGAAAATCGTTTGCTGATCAGCAAGGTAACTCTATATAAAAAACGGAACCTTTTTCCTGTACGCTTTCCATCCAAAGCTTGCCATTACATTCCGCAATAATACTCCTGGCAATAGATAAACCGTAGCCATAAGACCCCTCTCCGGAAGCATCGGGATAAACGGCACCGGAAGTCTCATTCAAAAGCTCTTCTCTTATTTCAGAAGGTATAACCACATCATCATCCTGTACAGAAAGTAATACGATATTGCGCTCTTTTATTTTTTGCAGGCGTATATCAATAGCAGCATTATGATAACCAAACCTGATGGCATTGCCAACAATATTGCTGATTACCTGCCATATCTTTTGCCGGTTTAATTTAAGGAAGATATCTTCTGTTTGTAAGGTCAGTTGTTGATTCTTTTCATCTGCTTTTGCCTGCAAGAGCTCTACGGAATATTCCAGCAGCTTACGCATATCTATCAGCTCCAGCTTTGTCTCCTCCATTTTCTTCTTTGCGGTAAGCAGGTCTTTAATAAGTGTAAGTGAATTGGTGCAGGCGTCTTTAATAAGCACCAGTAGTTCCGTCATCGCATCAGGATGTGATTGCTTCAGCAGGCTATAGGTAAGATTTTGTATAGCGCTTACAGGATTTCTCAGGTCATGCGCCACAACTCTTGTAATGCGTGTGTTTTCTTTATGGCTTTGCTCCAGCGATGTAAATGCAGCTTGCAAATCTTCATTCTTTATGCTGATTTCATCGTTCAATACTTTAAGTCTTGCGTTATATCTTCCATGACGTTTTAGCTGGTAGGCTACCAGGGCCAGTATGATGACTACTGTTAAGGTGATAATAACGGCAACTAATGCATTAAAGCTGCTGCGTTCATCTTTCAGTTGCAATGCATTAAGCCGGTAGCCTTGTTCAAGATCCTCAACTTTATTGCTTGCATCCATGGCAATAAATGCTTTATCCCTGTTTTCGCCTGAATCTCTTTTACTGTTATAATCTTCAAGTAAAGTATAAGCCTGCAAAGGTTTGTTTTGTTTATACAAAAGGGAAGCTTTCAGTTTTAAATAAGAAAGTGCAGAAGGATCTGAAGGAAACTGATTGAGTAATACTTCCAGTTGCTGCAGGGTGCTATCAGCCTGTATTAATTGATTCTTTTCAAGATACAACGTACCCAATTGCACGAGAGTGAACATCGCAAAAGACTGATCTTCCCGCGCACTGATTTGTGCACTTTTCTTAAAGATTGCGGCTGCGGTATCGCTCTTTCCTGCAGCAACCAGAAGTCTTGCTTTGTTTGTATTTACCACTGCAAGTTGTCGTGCAGTCAGCTCACTGCTTATGCCATACCTGGCTCCGTAAACATCAATATACCTGGAGGCAGAATCATAAAAATAAAATGCGCTATCTAACAAACCTGCATTGTGATAGGCCTCGCCTGCATTGTCTAATTGTTCCTGTATTATTGAGAACTGGTTTAGCGTGTCTTTAAGAACATTCTTTGCATCTGTTACCGCACTTAAAAAGTATCCCGCTGCAACCCTGAACTTACCTTGTGCATACATTACCCGCCCCAATCGTTCATTGTAGCCATAGATAGGCTTTAGCATGGTATCTTTTACAAACTGGCTGCCCCAGGCATAATATTTATATCCATGGTCGTAGTCTTTCTCGGAAAAATAAATATCTCCCTGCCCAAAGATCATCGCTGAATACAGGTCTGCCACCTGAGGATCAGAGAGCTGCTTACGCAATACCAGTATGGCGCTATCGGCATATAACAGCGCCTTTTGATTATCCGGTTTTATCTGTACATAATAAATACGTTTGATATCATATGCTTTTGCAAGATCAAGTACACCCGGGTTAGGAAAAGCGCGTATGCCTGAATCGAGTAAGGCAAATGCTCCCGGCCCGTTTGTTCGTTTCATCCGGCTTGCCTTTGTAAGTAATGAATCGAAATATTCAGGATGATAAGGCTGATGGGGTGTATCATGACAACCTGCAGCCAATAGAATGCACGCATACAGAAAGAAACTGTAATATAATCCTGACAGGAGCCGATTAGTGTGCATAGGAATTAAAATGCAATAATACAACAGCCCTATGATTGTATAAGTTTACAAGTTAATTTAATTCCTTTGAGTTTACGGTTATGTTTTTTCTAGAATACCCTGCTGTATTTATTGCGGTAGTCCTGCGGAGTTAGCCCGGTAAACCGCTTAAATACTTTGCGAAAGGTTTTTATATCATTGTAACCAGCATCATACATTAATGAACTGATGTTTTCATTGTTCTTTTCCAATGCTTTTTTTGCTGATTCCACTTTTACCCTCTGCAGGTATTCAATTGGTGTGTTCTGAGTTGCGCTTTTAAACCTGCGCACAAAGTTGCGTTTGCTCATATAGGTTTGCTCAGCGATCTGTTCTATAGTAATAGGAAGATGATAATTCTGTTCAATATATTGTTGTGCCCTTAGGATTTCCTCATCATCATGCCGGTGTTGCCCCTGGAACACTGCAAAATGAGATTGCGTTACACGATCAAGATCGATCGAAAACATTTTACTGGCCCAGATAGAAACTTCCCGGCCGCAGTTTTTTTCCACGAGGTATAATACAAGGTTGAGAGATGAAAAAGCGCCTCCGCTGCTATAGATGCCGTCCTCATCTGTGATCACCTTATCTGCCAGTACTTCCACTTTGGGGTATCTTGACTGCATATCTTCAATAGCCATCCAGTGCGAGGTACAGCTTTTGCCATCCAGCAACCCGGCTTCTGCCAGAAAGTAGCTGCCAAAACACAGGCTGGCAATTTCCGCCCCTGCTTCACGCATAACAGGCAACCAGCCAAGAAAGGCTTTGTTTTTTGTAAGAATATCATCCGGTGAACCATTAAAGGCAGGAACAATCGCAAGGTCGGTTTGTGTTACCTCTTTCAAGGTTTTATAAGGAACCAGGCCCGGTAGTAGCGGTATGGGCATTTCAGGTTTCAACCCAACCATTTCAATCCGGAATGCAGGATCTTTCCCGGTCTCCGTTAAAAATCTGTTTACCGCATTAAATATATCAAGCACACCACTAATGCAGGAAAGGATCATGTCTTCATAAACAAGCAAAGAGATATTCTTCATTCGGTACTTTTTTACAATGATTGCAGATAGATAAATAGCTGCAAAATCTTCATCACTTAAACAGTATAATCCGGTACTGAACCCGGAAGAAAAAAGGATCAGTTTTGTCCTACCTGGTGATAAAATGCCTTTTTTAAACAGTTTAAACGTCTCAAACACACCTTCATTTTGACACATTAACACAGGAGGCAGATGATGCGGCAATATCTGGCGATACTTCAGGCGACAAATTTAATGCCACGGAAACGAGGGATATCATACTACGATGTTGTATAACACGGTTTTTGTATACTCTTATAAAAATAAAATGGCAGCTAACCCAATTAGGTTTTAGCTGCCAGCAATTGCAGGTGTGAATGATGAAATAAATAGATATCGTAAACTATTTCCTGCCGGTTACTTGCTCTCTGCGTAACTGCCGATATATAGCTTGATCCTTCGTTCCGGTTTTTCCTTTGCTGTTAACAGAACGGTGGTTTTGCCATCGGAAGTTTCAATCAGTATAGTTGCATGTACTGTTTCTCCTTTTCCATTGGTAAGTACTGCAGCTATATGCAACTTTCCGTTCTTGCCATCAGGAGAATAATGGCAGTCATACTTATCAAAAGTACCTGTCATTACCTGGTCTGCATCGCCTGGTGGCGTAAGCGTGATTTGTTTGCCAGCTACTTTTACGGTAGCTACTTCTGCTTTGCTTTTGACAATTGCGCCTGAAGTATCAAGGTGTTCGGTTTTTTCACTTGTCCAGGTGCCGTTTTTATTACATTGTGCACTGCAAAAACAAGTAGACGTAAAACAGATAATCATTACAAGAAAAACTGCTTTCATGGTTAATATTTAAGAATGATGAATAGCGCTATCTGGTATCACGGTTTGCGATACGGTCAGTCATCAAAAAAGTTGGGGTAAAGTTGAGAGGATAACCACAAAAGTTGGAAAAGGAACCACGATAAAAATACCTGTAATGAATTACTGAAACATTCTTATTCATACAGGCGGTTTTATAACAGGATGAGTGCACCGCTGCCGTTTATAGTGGGTGCATCAGAAAAATTTTAATGCTTAGCTTCGGCGTATGAACCAATTGAGTCCATTAGCATATTATCAACAACAGGTAGAAGAAACAACAAAGCAACTATTGGAGTTACGGAAAAAGAAGAACCTGCTTGGATGGCTGAGATTATTCTGTATCGTGTTTGCGCTGATTATCGGTTTTGCGCTTTTGCCTGAACATATTACAGCAGCTATTGTATCTGTAGTTATTTGTGTAGCTGTTTTCATCTACGTTGTTTCCATCGATATTAATAACAGCGCTTCTATTGAACAGGCGCAGCGTCACCTGCAGATCAATGAAAATGAAATCAGTTATGCACATCATCAGTATGCGCAGTTTGAAGAGGGAAAACAGTTTGAACCGGCAGAACATGCATACGCGGCAGACATCGACATATTTGGTAAGCATTCGCTCTTTCAATATATCAACCGTTGCGAATCTGAACAGGGCAAGGCGTTACTTGCGCATCAGTTATTAAATGCTTCTACAGCAACACAGGTTGCCGAAATACAATCAGCCGTAAAGGAATTGGCACCGCAGGTACAATGGCGCCAGTTATTTCAAAATCATGGAAAGTCTTCCAGCATCACTAAAGCCACGGAACAACGAATAACCAATTGGCTGCGTGCACCGGAAAAGTTTTTTGGTCATCCGGCCATGCGATGGATTCTTTTACTATACCCGGTAATACCCTTGACTGTTGTGTTTTTATATGCGTATGATCTTATTGCATTTAACAGGTTTAGTCTTGTGATGGTGTTGCTGTTATTATTGTCATCCTCCTTTACATCAAAGATTAACCTGCTGCATAGTTATGTATCCCGCATTGCAGAAGAGATCAATACACTTCAATTACAATTGTCACAGGTGGCTGATCAGCAGTTTCAATCATCCGCACTTTTGCAGTTGCAGGAAATGGTGAAGAATGAAAAAAAGACGGCACATCATGAGCTCAGGAAATTGAAGAAGATCCTGGACAGGTTTGACTTTCGTTTGAATATCGTGGTAATCCCTGTTCTCAATACTTTTTTGTTGTGGGACATCAGGCAGGCGGCTGCATTGCAGCAGTGGAAAACACAAAATGATATTGCTGTAGGAAAATGGTTTGAATGTATTGCCGGAATGGAAGTGATGAACACTTTGGCAACACTATCTTACAATCATACTCAATGGATTTTTCCATTGATGGTACCGGAGTATTTTCACCTGTCTGCAAAAGATCTCGGGCATCCTCTGATTGCTGCTGATAAAAGAGTTGATAACAGTTGTAATATAGATGGCCAGGGACAGATCATGCTCATTACCGGATCTAATATGGCAGGAAAAAGTACTTTTCTGAGAAGCCTGGGGGTTAATACTGTACTTGCCATGATGGGGGCCCCTGTTTGTGCAACACAATTTTCTATTACGCCTGTCACACTTATTTCAAGTATGCGTATAGCTGACAACCTTGCAGAAAATACTTCCACTTTTTATGCAGAGTTGAAGAAGCTGCAACGCATCATTGAACGGGTAAATAAACATGAACAGCTTTTTATTTTGCTGGATGAAATATTAAGGGGTACCAATTCACTTGACAGGCATACCGGTTCCGTTGCTTTGCTTAAACAAATGGTGCAGGAAAAATCAGTGGCTGTTATTGCAACACATGATATTGCTCTGTCTGAACTGGAGAAAAATTATCCCGGCGCTGTTCATAACTACCATTTTGATGTACAGGTAAAAGGGGAAGACCTGTTTTTTGATTACCGGTTGAAAGATGGCGTTTGCACCAGTATGAATGCTTCCATCCTTATGAAGAAAATTGGAATACATATGGAAGAGGCAGTTGATAAAGAGTAATTTTATTGATACTATTTGCAAATACAACAGGCCTTGCAACTATCTTGCAAGGCCTGTTAAGTATATGCTACAATGTTTTTAGTTGTGGCTATTAACTATTGTATCAGTTTGGCGATTTGCGGTAAAGGGATTGTATTTGCAAGGGTTAGTATTTCTGTTTCAGATGTTTTTTCTATCCTGAAAGTAACCAGTGAACTATTAAAAGGAATCTCCAGTTTATAAGAGGGCAATGCTCCTTCTGCGCCTTCTTCTTTTTCCAGCCTTGCTTTGTAACCCTGCACCTTAACGGTTTTTGTTTTACCATCATTCAACAACCCGCCCAGCATAGGAGTTGTAAGAAACGCATTCAGCGAACCGAGTAAAGGTGAGTTATTGATGATATCCAGCTCTGCACGTCTTGTTGCAGTATTATATGTCCGGTGGATGGTGGCACCTACAAAGCTGATGTTGCCGGTTACATGATCTTGTTTTATATCTGCCTGCAGGCTGTCCATTTTTGGAGGTAATAATTTGATGACCTCTTTGCCTATAGTGATTTCTTCTTCCTGAAGCATTTGTTGCAGTGCGAAATGCGCATCTTCCAGTTTGCCGGCAGCGTAAGCCGATTTTGCGGTGGCAGTATAAGATTTAAAATCCTGCTGGGCAAAAGTTACCTGCACGAAAAATATTGCGGCAGCCAGTATAATTGTATGTTTCATTGATTTATTTTTTGTGTTGATGTGTTATTGTTCTCCCAGCATTTTCTTGATGCCATCAATATCAAATGAAGTGGCGGCATTCATTACTTCCTGTTCGTTGGCGAAGTTGATGCACTCATAAGTAATGAGCGAAGTCTGTCCGAGTGGTACTAGCAATGTATAGCCTTTGCTGTCATCAAATTGTATCAGCGCTTTGTATCCTTTTATTTTTACCTGTTTTACATTCTGCTGCTCACCATTTCCCTGTACATATGTATTGTTGAAGTAAACATTAATCAGTCCTGAGTAAAAGGTATTGTTGCCGATCGCTACAGCCAACTGTTGATCTTCTCCTTTTTTGTAAACGCTTTGTATGGTAAGGTTGCTCCATCCCCATTGCGTACTAACTACCCGGTTTTCAGCGCTGTCTTTTGTAAGACCGTTTACTGTTGCCGGAAGCGATTTCAATATGTTCTGGCCAATTTGTATTTCTACACCTAACAGCGCCTGTTGTATAGAATAACGTGCATCACTAAAGTTGCCTTCTGCGTGTGCTTTCTCGGCATCTGCAATTTGTGCGTTTACATCCGGTGGTGTTGAGTTTTTCAAACCCTCGCCGGTTCTGTTGGTTGGTTTGCCATTCCTGGAAGAGGATGGTCCATTGCCATTGCTTCCGCTGTTCTGAGAATCACCGGATGTTGAAGGGATGCCGGTTTTATCTTCCACTTTTTTATCAATGGCTTTATCAACCACTTTGCTGGCCTTGTCTTTCAGCTTCTTCAGGAAGCCCTGGGCCTGTGTTTGCTGGTTCAGCAGTAAGCTGCCTGCAATCAATAGGAATGCGATGAATGCTTTTTTCATTTTGGTTTTTTTGAAAAGAATAAAATCAACAATGTTTACCAGGGTATGCGGTTAAAAATGAGTTGCCTGTTTGAATTTGTGGTTTAAACGATCACAGTTTCTGTGGCTGTTCAGGTTTGCGCCGGGTTGTTTATTCTGATAAGCGTTACCAAAAGTAAACAGCCTGCGAGTTACACAATAAGTGGTATGCGTGAACTGTTGGAAATAGGTTGCTGAATGTGATTTTTCACGAATGTATCGTTGCGGGAAAAGGAGATAGACTTAAAAGAGGAGCAAATGAAAAGCCGCGGTGCGGGTACACTGCGGCTTTATAAGAAGGTGATTTAGCTTAAAGTGATCTCAAAAAATCATGGATATAAGACGCGATGGTTTCATGAAATTCCTCCAACGCAAAATGCCCGCTATTGAGCAAATGTATCTGTGCCTGTGGCAAATCTTTTTGATAAGCCAATGCACCGGCTTCAGTAAAGAAAAGGTCATTTTTGCCCCAGGTGATTAATGTGGGCGGCTGTTTTTCCCTAAGCCACTGCTGCCATGCCGGGTACTGCAACAGATTGTTCCTGTAGTCATATAATAAGGCAAGCTGAATCTTATCATTACCCGGTCTGTCCAGAAAATATTGATCGTACAGGTATGCATCAGGAGATATCCTTGACTCATCTTCCACTCCATTAAGGTATTGAAATTTGGTGCCTTCCAATGTAAGCGCCTGTCGCATGGCTTTTTCTGTGATTTCATTTCTGTCTGCCCAGAAACGTTTGCCATCGTCTATAGCCGGACCGAGCCCTTCTTCATAAGCGTTGCCATTTTGTATCAGCAATGCATGTATCAGGTCAGGTCTTCTAAGCGCAATACGATATCCTACGGGTGCACCATAATCCTGTATATAAAGGGCGAAAGGTTTCAACTGTAATGCATCTATCCATTTTTCAATGGTTATAGAAAGTTGATCGAATGTATAATTGTATGCATTGAGTGAAGGCATGTCGCTATTACCAAAGCCCGGATAGTCGGGCGCAAGCAAATGAAAATCATTTTTGAGATCATTCATCAAATCACGGTACATGTGAGATGATGAAGGAAACCCATGTAATAAAACGATCAGAGGTTTTGATGGATCACCGGCCTCTCGATAAAAGATATTTACATCGTCAACGGTTACTGATTTATATTGAATGTTGCTCATTGTTCATCATTTGATAAGGAGAAATTTATAGGAAAATCGCAGAAGAAATAAGATAACAGTTTCTCCTGCGATCTTATGAAACTAATATGCGGCGGTAAAACGCTGGCGGATAAACCTGCCTTGCTCCAGCTCATCAACCACTGCAACAGCAAGGTCTTCTACAGACAAGATGCTCCTGCTATTGTCGTCAAAAACCGGGTTATCAAGTGCTGTACGGTAAGTTCCTCTTCTTATACCCGCAGTGCCCTGGTGCATTTCAATAGCAGGGCTAACAAAGGTCCACTCAAGTTCTGTTTCTTTTTGTATAATGGCGAGATAATCCCTGGCTGCACCGGCGCCCTCTTTAAAAGCTGCGGGAAAATTTGGTGTATCAATAAGTTGCACGCCCGGCGCCACATAAAGGCTACCTGCACCACCAATCACAATCAGTCTTTTTACGCCTGCTTTCTTTGTTCCGTTTTGAATGGCTTGTGCGCCCTGTAAAAATTCATTGTAGATGTTCGGATTGGTCCACCCGGGATTGTAAGCATTGATCACCGCATCGTGCCCTTTAACCAACCTGGTAACTTCTTCATCCTCTAATACATTGCCTTTTTCAATCGCCAGGTGTTCATGAGGTGTGGTAATCTTTTCAGGGTTACGCACAATGGCAGTTACCTGGTGGCCACGCTGCAGGAGTTCCTGTAAAAGATGTGAGCCTACAAATCCTGAAGCCCCGATTAATGCTACTTTCATAATTGATGATTTTTTACTGTAATTTATTTTGTTACAGTTTTGATGAAAAAAAATTATTTAAACTGTTTGCAAAATTCCGCGAGTGTTTTTTTGCCCAGCTTTAACAGCAGGGTGTCTTCTATTTCGGTATATAAAGTATCAAGATGTTGATTGATTTGTTTGCCAATCCTGCAATCGGGATTAGGATTATTCTTTGATTGACCAAGGATAGATTCAGGCTTCACTGCTTCATAAATTTGCGAAAGCAGGATTTTGTTTGCAGGTCTTGCCAATGCACTGCCACCATTTTTCCCTTCCTTGCTTGCGATAAGCCCGTGATTGCGAAGATTGCTGATCTCTTTTCTCACCAGTACAGGATTAATATTAATGCTGCCGGCAATCCATTCCGAAGAACGGAGCTCATCACCCATCTCTGCCAGAAGGGTTAGAATGTGAAGTGAAACTGCAAACCGGCTATTGTTCATACTGTAATATTTTTTATTACAGTTACAAAGTAACACAGTATTTTTTATCAGGCCAAATTAATTTTCAGATGAACATTATGCATCAATTTAATTAAAAACGGTACCCCCTTAAAAAGTCATCCACCGTCATTCGTTTTTTGCCTTCCAGTTGTAAATCGGTAATGTATATAAAGCCATCTTTGCAGGCAAAGCGCAGGTACGTTTTGTTGTCTGTTTCTACTGTTCCGGGTTCAAGTGTATGTACATTAGCATCTTCATTGCAGCGGTATATCTTAAGCGTTTTGTTATTCAGTGTTGTATATGCGGTAGGGTAGGGTGATAGCCCCCTGATAAGATTATATACTTCGTTTACCGGTTTGTTCCAGTCAATTTTGCAGGTCTCTGTAAATATCTTGGGCGCATGCTTTACAGTGATGCCTGTTTCTTGTACTGCATCTGTCTGGCTCAATTCGGTAAGTGTTCCTGCTGCCAGTTGTTGCATCGTTTTTACCAGTAATGCAGCACCAATTTCCTTCATTTCATCATGCAGTTCACCGGCAGTTTCATCGGGGCGCAATGGAATGTGTTGCTGTAAAAGAATATTTCCTGTATCTATCTCCTGCTGAAGTTTAAAAGTGGTAACTCCTGTTTCCTGTTCACCATTAATTACTGCCCAGTTAATAGGGGCTGCACCGCGGTATTGAGGTAAGAGGGAACCATGAAGATTGATTGTGCCGAGTGGCGGCATGCTCCACACAATCTCAGGAAGCATACGAAAAGCAACTACTACCTGTACATCCGCATTCAACGCACGCAACTCTTCGAGAAAGACAGGATTTTTTAGTTTTTCCGGCTGTAAAACAGGAAGGTTATGCTCTACGGCATATTTTTTTACCGCACTCTCATTCATCTTCATACCACGGCCAGATGGTTTATCAGGCGCGGTTATTACGGCCACAATATCCGCCCCAGCCTTTACCAATGCATCCAGTGATGCTACTGCAAATTCAGGGGTGCCCATAAAAACTATACGCAGATCGCTCAATGATTTCATGCGGCAAATGTAAGGTGTAAACAGCATCGGTGTCTGAATGTGATGGCAATGCCAATTGCTTTGTGGTATCCTGCTGAAGTAAAGGAAAGCGTACAAGAGTGCGACGCAACAATGCTTAATAGTAGTCATTCAGACCGGTACATTATCCTGCTAAAACGGGATACCCAGGTTTACATAGGGAAGCAAGGTCTTCGTCTGGTCGCAATACATGGCGCTTACTTCCAGCGGGCCAAGCACAAAATTATAGCCTAATGTTAAGCTGTATCCTGACAGGAAGCTGGCGGTTGCAAACCTGAATTTGTTGGTATTGCTCAGGAAGTCATGATACAATGCATTGGCCCTGCCGATAAGGAAAATATTAGGGAACATCTGGTAACGAAGCCCCAGTTGCAGTGCTGCTATACTGCTGGTGGTAACCGTACCTTCACTAATACCCGCAAAAGTGATCTGGTTACGAAATACATTGGTAAGACCGCCTACATAAAAATCATTCAGGATGCTTTGCTGGTAATTAAAATTAATGCCTGACTGAAACTGCGTAAGCAAAGTGTATTTAGATGATAGTGGGGTATAATGTTCTATGTTAAGCCTGGCGCGGGTATAATTGATAAAAGAAAAACCTAGTGAGTCCTGGTTGCCGATAGACTGGCCATCCCTGAAGAACTGCAAACGCGGACTTTGATTGTATACATAACCAACTTCCAGGTTCACCCTGGTTCCTTTACGTGGATAAATATTGGAGGTTAATGAATTGTACTTGATGAATCCGTAGGAGTTGAAAAAGTTGACCTTGCCTTTTAATTCAAGCTCGGAAGTGATATCAGGCTTAAAGTGAAATGTTTCAAAACGGGTGCCGATGCCACCGGCAAATTTTCTTGCTGCTGTTACCTGCATGCTAAGGTCGCCCGTAAAATAAAATTGTTTATAAAGCCCGTCTTTTTGAAAATTGGTATAGGTGTTTACGCCAAACTGCTCTACCTGTGTTTTAAGGTTGATGGAAAAGTTTCTGATGGTACTGAAGAACTGTGTATGCTCGGCTTTTAAACGCATATTTTCTCCCACATTAATGGTCACCGCGGTTTTTGAATACGGCAATAAAAAATTGCGGGCAGTAAGATTACCGATGAGCCCGACGCCGGCAAAACTGTTATATAAAATACCAAGCTTTGCGAAGGTTAGCGGGTTTTGCTCCACATCAAAAATGATCTTGTAATTACCATCCGGCAATTGCTCCAGGCTGTAGATAATTTTCTGGTAATAACGTGAGCCGGAAGCTTTGCGCACATGTTCACTCAATTCTGCTGCAGTGTAATAACGATTGGTTTCAAACAAGGTGCGGTGAATGAAAAACTCAGATCTTTTTTTATCCAGCCCTTTTATTTCATAGCTCGTGATTTTGATAGAATCTGTCCATGGCTTTTGTTCCTTTACTTTTTCCGGCCCATAGATAGCATTTAGTGAGTCTGCCATCTTTTTAAAACGCGGATATAATTCTCTTCCTCTTATAATGCCTTCCTCCAGTATTTCTTTTGCAGAACCAAAACTTCCCATGCTATAATCGTCCAGTTTATGCGGTATGTAAATATCGCAAAGCAGCTTCTCTTTTTTGGAGTCTTCATCCTCCCTGAAAAAAGCAATCTGCAATAATACCTGGAACACATTCCTTATTTTTTCTGTAGGCAATAAGCCTGCGGTAACATTGCTGCCTATCACGATATTGGCACCCATTTTTTTCGCATCACTTACCGGGAAATTACGTACCACGCCACCATCTACCAGCTTCCGGTTTTCATAATTTACCGCAGTAAAAACAGAAGGGATGGCCATGCTGCTTCTAACAGCATAAACAATGTCTCCTTTGTTATACACAACGGCTTCGCCTGTGGCCACATCTGCAGCTATACAGCTAAAGTTGCGGGGCAGTTTGGAGAAGTCTTTAATGTTACGCACGGGAAAGAAGAGTTCACTAAACTTAAGCCAGAGTTCCTGTGATTCCAACACTCCGCTTGGTAGCCGGAATGCATGATTTACCCAGGGAAGCTCCACAGCATATTTACTGTATTCATCTTTTTCTTCCATCAACAATGAATGAAGAGAAGATGAGTTGGTAAGCAGGATATCCCAGTCAATATTCCGCGCTATTTTTTCTATAGAATCTGCACTGTAGCCACTGGCATATAATGCACCAATGATGCTTCCCATACTGGTGCCGGTAACATAATCTACCTGTAAACCTGCAGAGTCAAGTGCCTTTAATATACCAATATGTGCCAGGCCTTTGGCGCCACCACCACTTAGGGTAAGCCCAATCTTAGGACGTGTCTTGTGTTGCGCAAGACTGCCAAAACATATCACGCATGTTAATGCCGCCAGGAAAAATTTATACATGGTTCAATACAAACTTAATAAACCTACGCAAGGTGAAACACCCGGGCCGGTATTCTTTTACACGCTGGCGCATCTCTTAGAGCACTGGTTTTATCATCCAAATTACAGGTAAAATCATCAATCCGTTGCAAATGCTTTTGTAATATTGTCTTATGCCTTTGCAATTGATAAAAAATATACGTTGCCTAGTTAATACGGTTTCCACACCGGTTGCATTAAGAGGTTCAACGCTGGCCCACCTTCCGCTTATCTGTAATGCCTACCTGTTTGCCAGGGACGGATTAATTGCAGCGTATGGCAGTATGGATAAGCTTGCTGCATCCGCATTACTGCCGGAATTGCTAGAAAGATTGCCATCGGTTTCTGTTGATGCATTTTATGATCAACGATTTGAAATCACCGGTGAGACAATGGTGATTGATGCATCAGGGCGTTTTGTACTTCCCTGCTGGTGCGATAGTCATACGCATCTTGTATTTGCTGCAAGCAGGGAGGAAGAGTATGTTGATAAACTGAAAGGATTGAGTTATGCTGAAATTGCTGCACGTGGTGGTGGCATTTTAAACTCAGCACGAAAACTTAATGAAGCGGATGAGCAAGCGCTTTATGATTTGGCATATAGCAGATTAGTGGAGTTAATGCGATCAGGTACCGGCGCTATAGAAATAAAGAGTGGTTATGGTTTGAGTATAGATGGTGAAATTAAAATGTTGCGTGTGATAAAAGAGTTGAAACGCAACGCTCCGGTACCGGTGAAAGCTACCTTTCTCGGTGCGCATGCTTTTCCTGAAGTATTTAAAAATGATCGAGAAGGTTATATCAGGCTGATCATTGATCAGATGCTGCCGAAGATAGCTGGTGAAGGTTTGGCAGATTATATTGATGTGTTTTGTGAGGAAGGCTTTTTTTCTCCGGCAGAGACCATCCGCATCTGCAGCGCAGGTATTGATTATGGATTGAGGCCAAGATTACATGTGAATCAACTGAACAGCATTGGGGGTATTGAAGCAGGCATTGCATTGAATGCCGTTTCACTTGACCACCTGGAAACGCTCACCCCTAACGAGATTGATTTGTTGAGTAAGTGGAGTGGGGTGTGTACGTTACTGCCTTCTGCCGCTTTCTTTTTACGTATGCCTTACCAGCCGGCAAGAAGCCTGGTTGAGGCAGGCTGTGCCGTGGCGCTTGCATCAGACTATAACCCGGGATCTTCTCCCAGCGGCAATATGAATTTTATACATGCACTAAGCTGTATACAAATGAAGATGTTACCCGAAGAGGCAATCAATGCCGCTACCATCAACGGTGCCTGTGCAATGGAATTGCAGGAGGAAGTTGGTAGCATCGCTGTAGGCAAAAAAGCCAATCTCATCTTCACAAAGCCAATAGATTCAGTAGCATATCTTTCTTATGCATTTGGTACAAATCTCATCCATCGGGTGATGATTAATGGTGCCTTTATTCAAGTTTAAATTCCATATTGTGCAAAACCTTTCCACTGAAGTCATACTGATTATATTAAGTGCCGTTGTGGTAGTTTCTTATCTTTTCTCTATTTTGTCAAGGTACATCAAGGTGCCTTCTGTTTTGTTATTGCTGATGTCTGGTGTTGTGTTGCGTGTAATTGCCGATGCCAATAATAAAGGCATTGTAATTCCTAACAGGATGGTGGAATTTTTAGGCGTTACGGGTTTGATCATGATCATACTGGAAGCCGGGCTTGATCTAAAACTCAGCCGTGGCAAACTCAGCCTGATACGTAACTCCTTCTTTGCCGCACTGGTCATCTTCCTCTTGTCTGCCACAGGTATTTCCGCTATCCTGTACTATTTACTTCATGAACCACTCAGGAACTGTGTTATTTATGCTACACCACTTTCCATCATGAGCAGTTCAATTGTAATACCCAGCCTGCATCATCTTACCGCATTAAAAAAAGAGTTCCTGGTATATGAAGCATCCTTTTCAGATATCATTGGCATTCTTGTATTCAACCTGCTTACAGAAGGAGAGGGGGTATCTGCGCATGCCATGAGTATGTTCTTTGTAAACATTTTACTTTCCATCATTCTTTCGCTAGTGTTTTCGTCACTGTTGTTTCTTATACTTACGAAGTCTGCACTTAATATCAAATTCTTCCTGGTGTTTGCCTTACTGATATTTTTATATGTTGGCGGTAAGATGTTGCATCTGCCTTCGCTTATTGTGATCCTTATCTTTGGATTGTTAATGAATAACTGGCAACTGGTGCGGATACCATACTTACGGCTGTTGTTTCCACCATCCGCAGTACAGTCGGTAACCAGCTTGTTGCATTCGTTAACCGCAGAAAGCTCTTTTCTGATAAGAACTTTTTTCTTTATACTCTTTGGTTATTCCATTAATCTTCATCTTATCGCCGATTCCAGTGTCATTACTATCGGAAGCCTGGTGGTAGTGGTGCTTTTTATTACGAGGTTTATGTACCTGAGATTTTTCTTAAAAGAAAATGTCTACCCTGAGGTGATGTTCATACCAAGGGGTTTAATTACCATTCTCCTTTTCTATAAAATACCGGCTGCATTCAGGTTACAATCATTTAACGAAGGCATCTTGTTTTTTGTAGTACTTGTTACCAGCCTGATATTGATGCTGGGTACGATATTTTATCGTCAAAAAAGAGATGAGTTAATAGAAGAATCATAAATTTAGGTATGCAACACCTGAAAATTTACAGCAAGCAGGATGTGCTTGCGTTAACGAAGCTTCGCCGTTTTGAGACCAAACTTGGAGAACATATCCAGGTGCTGGCAGATACAAAGAATATTGAACAATCTATTGAAAAGTCCTCAGCAAAATTTGTCTTAGTCGGTGTTCCTGAAGATATAGGTGTAAAGGCAAACCTGGGTATAGGGGGTGCAGATAGTGCATGGGTGCCATTTTTACAAGCCTTTCTGAATATACAAAGTAATGACTTTATACAAGGTGATGATGTGTTACTTATCGGGCACCTCGATTTTTCTGAAATGGCTGCTGTAATTGAAAATAATGCGCAGGGCGCCGAAGAAAGAATTGAAGCCTACAGACATGCAGTGCATACCGTTGACGATGAAGTGGAACACCTGGTAAAACTGATTACGCAATATAACAAGGTGCCCATAGTAATTGGTGGAGGTCATAACAATGCCTATGGTTGCATTAAGGGTGCAGCCAAGGGTTTGTACAAAACAGGTGTGATCCCTATTGCAGAGATCAACGCCATTAACCTGGATGCGCATAGCGATTACCGTCCTGCAGAAGGGCGGCATAGCGGTAATGCTTTCAGGTATGCAGAAGAAGACGGTTACCTGGAGAAGTACTGTGTGATTGGTTTACAGGAAAACTATCTTCCTCAAAATGTATGGGTGGATATTGTAAACAACCCTTTTATTGATATCATCACGTATGAAGATATTTTTCTACATGAAAAAAGAAATTTTCTGCAGGCTGTTGCCCATGCCACAGGGTTTACCGAAGATACTTATTGTGGCATTGAACTCGATCTTGATATCATTGAGCATGCGCTAAGCAGTGCGGCTTCTCCTGTTGGAGTAACACCTGCCCTTGCCCGGCAATATGTTTTTCTTGCAGCAGCAGACAGTAAAGTGGCATACCTGCATATATGTGAGGGCGCTTCGCAATTGAGTGATGGAAGAAAAGATGCGGGTACCGGTAAACTTATCAGCTACCTGGTAAGTGATTTTATAAAAGCAGTTGAAGCGGAAGGATAGGCTGCCTGATAGTCCGGGCAAATCTTAAGCATCATTCACTTTCGCAAATGTTGACCAACTGATAAAGGGATGTGGAAAATGTAGTTTACCTGGCTACAGCCAGCGCTGCTTCACGTGCGTAGTGCAGGTCTGGATGTTGCAGTATAGCTTTCTGTATTGACTTAACCAGGTGGTCTTCCAGTTCGCTGGTATCGAACAGGACATTGAACCTGCCACCCGAAAGTGTGAACTTGTAGTATTGCCTGAATTGATTGATCAGGTACCTGGTGTTGAATCTTACCATAATTTCCTTCTGCCCGTGACCTTCCTGAAGCACATGAGCAGCGGCGGTGAAAATGATTCCCTGAAAAAGAAATTTAATTTCTGTTGTAACCATGGATTGATGGTTTTGTGCAACCTGCTTTTGTTCTTATTTAATGTAACAACAAAGGCCGGCTGTCAGGTTATTTTTTCGATTTAGCAGAATCTGCCTGTACAACAAATGTACGTGTTAAACCAGAACGGCAAAACTCTACTTATCATTTTTATGGATTGGATTTTTACAGGGGTAATGAATGACTGAAGGAGCGTGATTATTTGCATCACATTCCGAAAGTAGGGTTTTATAACTAATCAAACAAGATTTAGCGGTGAGCAGCTTTGATAAATCTTTCAACAGTTGTTTAAAAGTTCATCGTTGATGTACAAACCTTTTTTTGAAAAATATCATTGAGTGACTGGCGGCGCCATCGGTATCGTTAGTATAAAATCGGCGCCTTCATTCAGCCTGCCCACAGCTCTTAATGAGCCGTTGTGCTGTTCACTTATTTTTTTGCAGATAGAAAGCCCAACACCTGAACCGTTATATTCATGATAACTATGTAATCTTTTAAAGAGCATAAAAATGTCTTCTGAATAAGCGGGATCAAACCCAATTCCATTATCAGAAACTGTTATCTCCATATTTTCTGCAGAAGGGTAGAAGCCATCCTGGTGATTGCCTGTTATCTTTTTTGCGCTTATGTTGATATGAAGCGGCACATTTTTTTTCCTGAACTTGACCGCATTATTGATAAGGTTAAAAAATAACTGCCGCATCAGCGAAGGTATTACATGCAGTACCGGCAAGCTTTCAATAGAGATAATTATATCTTCTGATGGTTGCGCAAGTTCAAGCTCTGCAAGTACATCCTGCACCAGTATATTTAAATCTGTTACCAGGAAATCATGACTGCTTGTTGAGTAGCGTGAAAACTTCAGCAGGTCATCAATAAGCTGTTGCATCCGTTCAGCAGAACCTATAATTTTTTGAAGAGAAGTTTCAACACCCGGTACCACTTCATTTTTAAAAAGAATGCTGTCGCTTAATATCCTGATCTTTCTAAGCGGTTCCTGCAAATCATGCGAAGCCAGGTAAGCAAACCTATCCAGTTCTTTATTGGCTTCGGTAAGATCTTTGTTATTCTGCAAAAGCTGCTCATTTAAAAAACGCACTTTCTGTTCCGAGCTTTTGCGTTCTTCAATTTCTTTCTTTAATGACTGGTTTACTTCAAGCAACACTTTTTCCTGTTGAATAAGCGCATTTTTCTTCTGATGCAACTCAACAAAAACACTCACTTTGCTGCGCAATAAATCCGGGTTAATCGGTTTGAAAATATAATCCACACCACCCATGCGGTAACCTTCAAACATGTACTTCTCATCGCTGTTATTGGCGGTGATAAAGATGATCGGTATTTCTTTCAGCTTGTCTCTTTTATAAATGAGAGAAGCTGTTTCAAAGCCATTCATATCCGGCATATATACATCCATCAGGATCAGCGAAAAATCCTGGTGCTGTAATAAGATTCTTAATGCAGCTTTTCCCGACGAGGCTTTTACAATCTGGTAGCCGTCTTTCTGCAAAATGGTCTCAATAGAAAATAAATTATCTTCCCTGTCATCCACGAGCAATATCCTCGGTGCGTCATACAATGTTTCCTGTTGTTGATCTACTGTCATTCTTTCTATTTATACAGCCATACGCGCATCAGCGAAAGCAACTGGTCTATTTTTACTGGTTTGGTAATATAGTCAGAAGCGCCGGCTTCAAGGCATTTTTCCCTGTCACCTTTCATGGCTTTTGCCGTTACTGCAATAATTGGCAGCGTACTGTTTTTATGTTCTCTTCGTATTTTTTGTGTTGTCTCGTATCCATCCATTTCAGGCATCATGATATCCATTAAAACGATATCTACTTTGCCATGTTCGTTCAGAATATTCATCGCTTCCTGTCCGCTTTCTGCTGTGATGGTATTGATATTATATCTTTCAAAAGCGGTGGTAAGTGCAAACAGGTTTCTTACATCATCATCTACTACCAGCACATTTTTATCACTCAACACATCTTTTCTTGAACGAAGGTTCTCTATGAGTTTTCTTTTTTCAGGAAGCAGATTTTTATGATCAAGGTGCAGACTTAATACCAGCTCTTCCAACAGTACATCAAGCGACTTAACATCCTTTAGCATAATCCTGCTGGCGTACTGGCGCAACTGAATTTTTTCTTTGCTGGTAAAGTCCCTTGCAGAGTAAACGATGATGGGGCACATATTGGTGCTCTTGAGCGCATGCAGTTCTGTGATCAGTTCCATGCCGCCGATATCCGGTAGCATATAATCTACAATAATGCAATCGTAGGTATTATTTCTTACGAGCTCCAGAGCCTGCGTGCCCGAATTTTCTATAGCGATATCAATCTGGTCACCATTCTCAATCATTTTTGCAATCAGGGATGCGTCCAGTTCGTTGTCTTCTACAATCAGCAGCTTTCTTGGTTTGCGATCATGGTATACAAGTATGTCACTAAACAAACGCGTCAATACATCCGTGGTCAATGGTTTCAAATGAAAGCTTCTTGCACCGCGCTGCATCGCAAGTAAACGGTTTTCTTCACCCGATATAAGATGCACAGGTATATGCCTGAAGTTGATATCATTTTTAAACAGGTCAAGTATACGCCAGCCACTGGCATCGGGCAGTTTTACATCCAGCGTTACGGCGATAGGATTGTATTTATTGGTTAGATCGAATACCTCGCCAAAGTTGCGCGCCACCACCACTTTAAGGCTTAGTTCATGTGCCTTGTCCATCATGATCTTTCCAAACCTGATATCATCATCCACTACCAGCACTACTTTATCCGTACTGATGATATTGTTACGATCATCACCAATCTCATTGATGATCTCGTTCAGCGCATCCATTTCTTTTTGCTCAAACAATTTTTGAGCGACAGTCTGACCCGCTTTAATTTCGCTTCTTTCGGCAAGCTGGTATTCACCTGCGACAAGACCTTTGTTTTCATTTTTGATGATGCCTGCATTATAATCGATAGGCAGGAAAAGCGTAAACGTACTGCCCATGCCAGCTTCACTCTCCAGCTCGATAGTACCGCCAAGAAGATCTGCAAGCCCGCGGCTAATGGAAAGACCTAAACCTGTGCCGCCATATTTGCGGCTGGTTGAACCTTCTGCCTGCTGGAAGGCTTCAAAGATGATATTTTGTTTGTCTTTAGAAATACCGATACCCGTGTCTTTGATTTCAAATGCAACCACTAGCGAAGAGCTTTCAAGGTTATTATTCCCCTGCTTCCAGTTATGCGCGGCATTATAGATGCGAAGTTTTACTTCACCTTTTTCCGTAAACTTGAAGGCGTTGGAGAGCAGGTTCTTTAAGATCTGATTAAGCCTTTGCGCATCTGTTTCCAGTGTTTCCGGCAACTGTTCATCCACCTCGATGCTAAAGCGCAGGCTCTTGTTTTCAGAGATATGTTTGAACGTGGTTTCCACAAAGGAAACGATCTCTACAAAGCGAAGCGTAACAAAGTCTGTAGAGATATAACCTGATTCAATTTTAGAAAGATCAAGAATGTCGTTGATCAGTTGTATCAGGTCATCGCCGCAACTGTGAATAGTCTTTGCATAGCGTACCTGTTTTTCAGAAAGATTGCCTTCATGGTTTTCATACAACTGCTGTGCCAGTAATAACAGTGAATTAAGTGGTGTTCTCAACTCGTGCGACATGTTGGCGAGGAACTCCGATTTATACTTGGAAGTAAGCTGTAACTGTTCTGCCTTCTCTTCCAGTGAGCGGCGTGCTTCTTCCACTTCCTTGTTCTTGGCTTCCACTTCCTCTTTCTGCTTGATCATCAGCAGCGCCTTATCCTGCAGCTCTTCGTTGGTTCTTCTTAACTCATCGGCAAGTGATTGTGACTGTTCCAAAAGATCTTCTGTTCGTGAACTGGCCTTGATGGTGTTTAATACAATACCGATACTTACCGTTAACTGGCTTAAGAAGTCAAGGTGCGTCTGGCTGAATTCATCAAAGGAAGCAAGCTCTATCACCGCTTTGATTTCTGTTTCAAACAATACCGGAAGCACAACCAGGTTTACCGGCGTTGATTGGCCGAGCCCGGAATGTATGTTGATATAATTGGATGGAACATTCGTAATTAATATCCTTTCTTTTTCCAGGGCACACTGGCCAACAAGACCCTGCCCAAGTGCAAATTCCCGGGATGTTTCCACTTCTTCACCAAAGGCATAAGTGGCAAATAGTTTGAGTTTTGGATTCTTTACATCTTCTTCTTCCTGCAGAATATAGAACATGCCTTTTTGTGCATTTACTACCTGTGCAAGCTCTGAAAGAATCCTGCGGGTCACAGTGTTTAAATCCTTCTGACCCTGCAGCATTTGTGTGAACTGGGCGAGGTTTGATTTAAGCCAGTCCTGCTCCTGGTTTTGAAGCGTCGTACGTTTCAGGTTAGCGATCATCTGGTTGATGGTATCTTTCAATTCTTCCACCTCACCGCTTGCATCTACACGTATCATCTGTGTAAGGTCGCCCTTGGTTACCGCGGAAGCCACTTCAGAAATGGCACGCACCTGTGTGGTAAGATTTTCCGCCAACTGGTTCACATTCTCCGTAAGGTTCTTCCATATACCTGAGGCGCCGGGTACACTGGCCTGGCCGCCAAGCCTGCCTTCCACACCTACTTCCCTTGCCACAGTAGTTACCTGGTCTGCAAACAGTGCCAGGGTATTGATCATCTCATTGATGGTTTCCGTAAGCTGGGCCACTTCACCTTGTGATACGATCGACAGCTTTTGCCGCAGGTTACCTGTGGCCACCGCCGTTACCACTTTCGCAATGCCACGCACCTGGTTGGTAAGGTTGCTGGCCATCATGTTTACAGAGTCAGTAAGATCTTTCCATGTACCTGCTACACCCTGTACTTCTGCCTGGCCACCCAACTTACCTTCTGTACCCACTTCACGCGCCACACGCGTTACCTCATAGGCAAATGAGTTCAACTGGTCCACCATCGTGTTGATGGTATTCTTCAGATCAAATATTTCACCTTTAACATCAATCGTTACTTTTTTGGAAAGGTCACCGGAGGCCACGGCCTTTGTTACTTCGGCAATGTTACGCACCTGCGATGTAAGGTTACCCGTCATCTGGTTTACAGAGTCAGTAAGATCTTTCCAGGTACCAGCCACACCCGGTACGAATGCCTGGCCGCCCAGCTTACCATCTGTACCAACTTCACGCGCCACACGGGTAACTTCCGATGCAAAGGCGCGCAACTGATCCACCATGGTATTCAGCGTTTCTTTTAGCTGCAATATCTCGCCTCTTACGTCTACAGTGATCTTACGGGACATATCGCCATTAGCCACCGCAATGGCAACATCTGCAATATTCCGCACCTGGTCAGTAAGGTTGCCTGCCATCTGGTTTACGGAGTCTGTTAAATCTTTCCAGGTACCTGCCACACCCGGCACATTGGCCTGGCCACCAAGCTTACCATCTGTACCCACTTCACGGGCCACACGGGTAACTTCCGATGCAAAGGCACGCAACTGTTCCACCATGGTATTGATGGTATTCTTAAGCTCAAGGATCTCACCCTTTACGTCCACTTCAATTTTACGGCTAAGGTCACCGTTGGCCACCGCTGTAGTTACTTCAGCGATATTTCTTACCTGCGAGGTAAGGTTACTGGCCATTTTATTTACTGAATCGGTAAGGTCTTTCCAAAGCCCTTCCACGCCAGGTACATCCGCTTGTCCGCCAAGCATCCCTTCTGAACCCACTTCCCTTGCCACACGTGTTACTTCCGAACCAAAAGAATTGAGCTGATCCACCATTGTATTGATCGTATTCTTCAGCTCCAGGATCTCACCTTTTACATCCACCGTAATCTTGCGGCTAAGATCTCCCTTGGCCACCGCCGTGGTTACTTCTGCAATATTTCTTACCTGCGCCGTAAGGTTAGAACCCATCAGGTTTACGGATTCTGTCAAATCTTTCCAGGTACCACCTACGCCTTGTACCTTGGCCTGGCCGCCAAGGTTTCCTTCTGTACCAACTTCCAGCGCCACACGCGTTACCTCACTGGCAAAAGAGTTGAGCTGATCCACCATCGTGTTGATGGTTTTCTTTAACTCCAGGATTTCTCCTTCCACGTTTACCGTAATCTTTTTGGAAAGGTCACCATTCGCAACGGCTGTGGTTACTTCCGCGATATTTCTTACCTGTGCGGTAAGGTTGCCCGCCATCTGGTTTACAGAATCTGTTAAGTCTTTCCAGGTACCACCTACACCCTGCACTTTTGCCTGACCGCCCAGTTTCCCTTCTGTACCAACTTCGAGTGCCACACGCGTTACCTCACTGGCAAAGGAGTTGAGCTGATCCACCATGGTATTGATCGTATTCTTTAATTCAAGAATTTCTCCTTTTACATCCACGGTAATTTTCCTGGAAAGGTCGCCCAATGCCACAGCAGTGGTCACTTCGGCAATATTTCTCACCTGGCCGGTAAGGTTACTGGCCATCTGGTTTACAGAATCTGTTAAGTCTTTCCACACACCACCAACGCCTTTTACCGTTGCCTGTCCGCCAAGCTTACCTTCTGAACCCACTTCACGCGCCACACGGGTAACTTCCGCAGAAAATGAATTAAGCTGATCCACCATGGTGTTGATGGTGTTTTTTAATTCAAGTATCTCACCTTTTACATCCACGGTGATTTTGCGGGAAAGATCACCTCTTGCTACCGCCGTGGTTACTTCGGCAATATTTCTTACCTGGCCGGTTAAGTTACTGGCCATCTGGTTTACAGAGTCCGTCAAGTCTTTCCAGGTACCGGCAACCCCCTTCACTTCAGCCTGGCCGCCCAGCTTACCATCGGTACCAACTTCCCTCGCCACACGGGTTACTTCGGATGAGAAAGAGTTAAGCTGATCCACCATCGTATTAATAGTGTCTTTCAGCTCCAGGATTTCTCCCTCCACATCCACCGTGATTTTTTTGGAAAGATCACCTTTTGCCACCGCTGTAGTTACATCAGCAATATTTCTCACCTGGGCTGTAAGGTTACCCGCCATCAGGTTCACTGAATCTGTAAGGTCTTTCCATACACCGGCCACACCTTTAACCCTGGCTTGTCCACCCAGCTTTCCTTCAGAGCCAACTTCTCTCGCCACACGGGTTACTTCACTGGCAAAGTCACGCAACTGGTTTACCATGTCATTTACTTCTGTGGCAATCCTGGCAAATTCTCCCTGTAGTGCATAGTCGCCAATCTGCAGCGGCATTTCCTGGCTAAGATTTCCTTTGGCCACAGAGCTGATTACGTGTGCTATTTGTATGGTAGGGTGAGTAAGATCGGAGATCAGGCTGTTGAGTGATTCAACACCTGCATTCCAGGAGCCTCGTGCAGAACGGGGAAGTTCCACGCGGTGTGTTAACCTGCCCTGTTTACCGATGGTATTACGTGCAACACTAAGCTCTTCCATCAGTATTTCATTCAGCAGCACTATTTCATTAACGGTATCACAAATTTTACCGCTGATGCCCACTTTATCCATGGGCATGCGCACATTGAAGTTGCCATTTTTTACTTCGGAGAGTACCCGCAGCAATTCACCGATATCAAGTTCATCATCTTCATGTATTGCTTTTTTCCTGCCATTAGGGCGGGGCTTTTTTATGACAGTCTTCTCTACAATGGTTCCATTATTTTCACCTGCAGGCATAACAGTACGGGTGCCATTTGTGTTTTTCACTGGTGTTGGCATAAAAATAGGTTTTGACTTGTTCAAACCTACGTAAAAAAATTCTGTAATGTTACAAAGCAATAATGGCTTAATATTGTATGACTGCTTAACCTAATTCAGTTCTAATCAGAAAAACCTAAAATAACCGTTTTTGTGAAACATATCCCTATCAAAAGTGCTGTGGATACGGGCATTGAAAGTAAGTTTATATTGAGTGGAGAAGATGATATTGATGATCAACAATTGTTAGAAGAAATTTTTACCTCGCTGGATGAACAATTCGTGCTCGTACATATTGGCAATGGAAAAAAAATCACCGAATACCTCGATAATTTAGACGATGATGAACTACCGTGCCTGATCATCCTTGATTATAATATGCCGGGTTTAAATGCCAGCGAAATATTGCAGGTGCTGCGCAATAATCATCGTTATGATACTATTCCCAAAATTGTATGGAGTACCTCCGGGTCTGCTGCTTATAAGGCCGTTTGTCTTGAAATGGGGGCGAGGGATTATCTTGTGAAACCTTCAGACATGAAATCGCTTGTAGCTTCCGTACAATATATGATGGGTTTTTGCAGGTGATGATGTGCTGAAAAGATGTGCGGAACTTTACAGTATCAGAGGCTTTTTCAATGCTTTTCTTAATTCAGGTACGATTTTCGCACAATCACCTGCAATAAGGCACAAATGCAACTTGAAACACCAATATCTGAACAATTAATCACGGCAAAAACGGAAGTCTGTCACCAGGAGGATTTCCCGGAATTATTATTCACTACTGTTAATGAAACAGTAGATCAAACAGGGATAATGCAAGACGCTATACCAGCACAATTTATACGGGAGCGCAACGAGTTTTTTGATCTCGCGTTGCATGACCTGCAGTCACCGGTGCGAAAGCTCAATATGTTGTTAGAGCGTCTTCTTTTGCAGGAAGATATATTATCTCCGTTAAAAGAAAATAGCGCTTATTTACAGCGTATAAAACAGGTAGCAGCGGAGCTTGGGGCTATTACCGGTGGACTTGCCGCTTTATATGATGCGGAGCAGGCAGGCAGCGAATATGAAAATTGTGATCTCAATGTTATTGTACAACAGGCGCTTCAAGAAGTAATGCGTAAAACAGACAGCACAGATATAAACGTACAGGTTGCCGAACTGCCTTTGGTAAAAGGTAACTTTAAGCAGCTTGTATTACTTTTTACTAACCTGCTTCATAACGCATTTAAATTTCGGAATAGTGATAACACCTGTAACGTTGAGATTGATACAGCAATAACTGATAACAGGTATTTGTTGATAAAGGTAAAGGATGATGGTATTGGTTTTAAAGAGGCGCAGGCCGAAAAAATTTTTGAACCTTTTACCCGCCTTCATGGAAAATCAACTTACCCCGGTAGTGGTTTAGGGCTTGCCGTTTGTAAAAAGATTGCACAAAAACATGGTGGCGATATTTATGCCGAATCAACCGGGGCAGGCTGCACTGTTTCTATTATTTTACCAGAAAATATAAGCCTATGAGCCGGCAGGAACAGATAAGGATTTTATTGGTAGAAGATGATGAGATCGATTTCTTTCTCTTTAGTAATTATATACGTGAAACAGGTGATAAACGCCTGGTGGTTGAATGGTGCGATGATTATACCAAGGCCCTTTTTAAAATGGCTGATGAAGCCTATGATCTGTATTTTGTAGACTACAGGTTGGGCGAAAGCACTGCACTGGAATTGCTGGAAGAGATGAGCCGTTTTGGGTTTCAGCAACCGGTGATTGTTCTTACAGGTAAAGGAAGCAGGGATATTGATATAAAAGCAATGGAAAGAGGCGCTACCGATTACCTGGTAAAGTCTGATTTAACTGCAGAAAAACTGGAACGATGTATACGATATGCTTTGGATCGATCAAAAGCGGTTGCATCTATCAGGGATAGTGAAAATAAATACCGGAGCCTTTTTGAAAAATCGGGAGATGCGATTTTTATTACCGATCATTTTCTTTTCTTGCGTGAAGTAAATAAGGCATGTTGTAAGTTATTCGATATGGAAGAAGAAACGCTTACTACGCATAACCTTTATCACTTCCTGGAAGAGGCGCATACGGGCCGTCACCTATATAATGCACTTGAAAACAACGAGCCTGTTAATAACCTGGAGATCATTGTTAAGACGGAACAACAAAACAAACGTAATTGCCTGCTGACGATTTCTTCTATTGAGTATAACGGGCGAACCATGTTCCATTGCATATTAAGGGATATTACCGAACTGAGAAGAGCGAGCAATGTTAATGTGCAACTGGAGAAAATGGACACTACGGAAAAACTCATCAGGATGCTTGGGCATGAGATCAGGAACCCGCTTACCAATATAGGACTGGCTGCTGAAGGTCTTAGCCAGCAGGCCAGGGATGAAGATGAACGGTTGCTGCTGGATATTATCAATCGGAATACTTCCAGGATCAACCAGCTGCTTTCTGAACTGATTGATTCAACGCGTTCTGGTAACTTTCATTTTGAACTGGCCTCACTCCAGGATATTATGGAGGAAACACTGGCCAGTTACCGTGACCGTATCGCCTTACAAAAAGTAGAGGTCAGTAAATCATTCGGTCAGCAGGCCTGTTATATTATGGCTGACCGGGAAAAACTAAAGATCGCACTTGGTAACCTGGTGATAAATGCGGTAGAAGCAATGCCTGCCAACCAGGGAAAGCTTACCATAGAAGTGGCCGGCTTTCATGATCAGTATTTTTTAAAGATCAGGGACAATGGTCATGGTATACCCAAAGAGTTTTTACCGCGCCTTTTTGAACCGTTTTCTACCTTAAAAAAGAAAGGGCTTGGGCTTGGATTATCCACTGCATTCAATATCATCAGCAAACACCAGGGAAGTATAGATGTAGAAAGTGAGCTGAATGAAGGCACGTTATTCCGTATACATTTTCCTAAAAAACTGGTAGTGCTGACCAATAAAACAGCACCTTCAGATGAGGTTAAACTGTAAAAAAGTATTCTTTCCTATTGGGATAAAAATCTTTAATACAATTTAGTTTAGTACCAATATTTGTAATTACAGTAGGTGACCATCCGTTTAAAATATTTTATTGCAATTGAAACGGCTGTACATTATGTTTGCCTTTTCTAATCTTAAACTCCTGGTTAACCTATGTTCGTTTATACTTTCCTGCTGCACAAAAAGTATTATTATAAAAAGGCAGCGTTGGAAGAAATTGTTGAATCCTTCAAACAGAATCCCCTGAAAGAAAAAAAGGATTTTGCAGACTTTATTATTTATGATTTTGAATTTGAGGATGAAACTGATTATGTGATCTTTCTTCACAAGCTAAATGAAGATGGTACGCTTACTACCATGACCAATGACCCATTTTAAGGAAGTCGCCGGGGATCAGTCGATATCAAATTTTTCAATGGCATAACCAATCATTTGCACTTCTTCCTCATCGGCTTTAGTAGCTGCTATAGTTTCCCAGGTATCGTTCTGGTTTAATGTAATTGCAAAAAGATGCGCGCCATTTTCAAAAACATCAAAGCATTGAATGCCGTTGTTAATAAAGGGGCGCACACTTAATTCCCGGTCATTTATATTAATAATATGAGATTCAAATGTTTCTTCCATACTACTCGTTTTATTATAATTCCTTGCTATCGCAACCCTAAAGATAATACGTTATCCTAAGCCCCGAAAGAAGGGGAATTTTACGATTAACTACCTGCATGTATTAATCGTGCAACTTCCATGCCTGCTACCAATGCGGCTTCAACAGTGCCGGGGTAGGCGCCGTCATAAGTGCCTTCACCTGCAAAAAAGAGTGTATCCTCAACAGGCGTATTCAATTGTTTACGTGCTTCGTCAGAAGCAAGCATGCTATAGCTATAGCCGCCTAATGCAAAATCATCCAGGTGCCATCTTGCTATATGAGATGCGGTTAACTGTTCTTGAAGATCAGCTACATCAATTTTGAAAATATTAGACAGGGATTGCAAAGACAATTTGAGCAGTTCATCGTCCGATGTGTTGTTATGTAATAGTGCCCGTTCGCCGCCAACCCAACCTGTAAGTAATGGATAAGGGTTGTCATACTGAGTCCACCAGGTAGGGATCACTTCATTGCTTAATATAAAACCAAGATGATCATGATAGGCTGTGTAAAATGCATCTTTAAACTGCAGCAATATTTTTATCACCGGCCCAAATCCTATCTGCTGTGCTGCCTGAAGATGGGCTGCCGGTTGCGGCTGAAAATTGATGGCGGCAATTGCATTGTCCTGCGCCTGTAATACTCCTAACGGCACTGTAATGATTACCTTATCGGCTTTATAAATTTCACCGGAAGCAACGGTGATGTCAACCTGGTTTCTTTGCCAGCGAATATGTTTTACAATTGCGTTGGTATAAATGATGCCACCTTGTTTCTTTATATGATTTACCAGGTATTGTACCAGTTGAATGTATCCGTCAGGTAACCGGTACTGCTCTTCCTCTTCATGCATCCATTCATCTCTTAATGCGAAAAGACTAGCAATACTGGTGTCTGCCAGGTCATATCCTTCCGCGAAAGATTTTATAGATTGCCTCAGGTCTTTATAGCGTTCTTCTGCAAAATAAGTTTCCAGGAATGCTGCAATAGTCATGTCTTTCTTCATCTCATGCATCTTTTCCATCAGGTCGTCCCAGCCTGTTACCAGTTCGTCCTGCTCCTGCCATTGCGCATTTCTAACCCTTACCATTGCACCTTTTACCGGGTGATATTCAATGCCCGCCTCTTTTAATAGTGAAAGCGTAACAGGGAGCTTTCCATGAACGAATTCAGCCCCCGCTTCAACAGGCCTGCTAAAACTATTGTTATTAATTGTATGTACCCTGCCGCCCGCACGATTCGTGGCTTCGAGTATAGTAATGTGATATCCCTTTGCAGCGAGCGTTGATGCTGCCATTAAGCCGGTAATGCCTGCCCCTGCGATAATAATTTCCTTCATAAAATTGTTTGATAAATCGGTCGAATTGCCCTTGCTTACCTAAAAGTAATTCTTCTCCGGATGGCTTTATCATTAATAATATTGATTTAGCCATTCTTTACTTAACCTCAATTGTTAAAAAATTGATAAGCGATACATTGGTTAAATATAATGGGTGATGAAAAACCCTATCTGGGTAAAATCATCCCCTTCAGTAGCGCTGATTTGCATTGTGCAGAATGTTGTAAAGACTGGTATATTTTATGAGTTACCTTTTCCAGTAAACCATTGTATTCATTATAAAAAGATAAGTATATGCCTTATATTAAAACTACCAGCCAGCACAATGAAGAAGTAAATCTATATTATGAAGACCTGGGAAGTGGCCAGCCCGTAATATTTATTCATGGATGGCCTCTCAGCGGCGACATGTGGGAGTACCAGGTACAGGAGCTTGTAACGCATGGCATCAGGTGTATCACCTATGATCGCAGAGGTTTTGGAAAATCATCAAGGCCATTGCATGGCTATGATTACGATACCTTCGCGGCAGACCTTAATACGGTTATTACAGAGCTGCAATTAAGTAGTGTGGTATTGGTTGGTTTTTCTATGGGTGGGGGAGAAGTGGTCCGTTATTTAAGTAAATACGGAACTAGTAATATAGCGAAGGCGGTGCTTGTTTCTTCAGTAACTCCATACATGTTAAAGTCAGACATTAACCCGGATGGCCTGGATGAAGAAATCTTCACTGATATGCTCGAAAAAATGAAGAATGACCGTATCGCTTTCCTGGACGATTTTGGTAAGCAGTTCTTTAGCATTAATCTTTTGAATCACCCGGTTAGTGCACCCTTACTGGAATATTATCGCACACTTGGGGCACAGGCATCTCCCATAGCTACACAGGAATGTGCGAAGGCATTTGCACAAACTGATTTCAGGGAAGACTTATCATCTGTGAACATTCCTTTATTAATTATACACGGTGATTCGGATAAAACCGTACCAATTGAGGCGAGTGGAAGCCGCACAGCCGCAATGATTCCTGCTGCTGAAATGATTGTATATGAAGGTGCGCCGCATGGATTGTTTTACACGCATCGCCGCCAGTTGAATGAGCATTTATTGCAGTTTATTACTGGTGTGATTGTACAGTCAGATATGAGCAGTGAAGATGTAGATTACCTGCCTTCCAACAATTCCCTGGTAGTATAGTTTTCTATAGATAGCAACCTATCCGGGCGCACACATTGCAGTGCGCCCGGATTTATTTTTTACCGGCTTTCGCGTTATTGTCTTTCATCCTGAACCTGATGATTTTTCTTATAAGTGCAATTGGCAATGGCTTATCCAAAGGAAACTGTATTGTTCCCTTTCCTGATGTTTTATAACCAGCAAAAGCTTTCTCAAAAACCGGATCGCCTGCAGGTACAGGATATATGCTGATGTGCTTTGAATATCCCGCAAAATAAATCAGGTATTGCCCGTTAAGATTAAACGTTGGCATAGAGTAGCTGATGGTTTCCTCGGCATCAGGAACTTCTTTTTTGATGAGTTCGCGTACTTCCTGCAGGTAAGCTTGTGTACGCACGGGAAATGTTTTGATATAGCTATCAATGCTTTCATGTTTAGATGCAGCCATAACAAATATTTACAATATTGTAATGCTAAAATAGAAGAAGTTTTATAAATGAAGCCTGTCTTTCTTGTACCCCGGTTTTTCTTATTGTCCGGTTAATAAAAAAAATTGGTAAACAACAATGGATGGTTGTATTCAAAACGGGGTTGGAGTAAAGATTGTTTTGATATAAAATGATTATTGTTAAAGTAATTACAGGTTCATTGCGGCATTTACCTGAGCAATACAACCGTTCCTTTCCTTACAATTACATGGTCTAAATAATCTACTCCCCTGGCCATAAAAATATAGGTGCCCGAAGGTTGCTGCATGCCGTTACGTGTACCATCCCATCCCGCACCGGTTGCCGTGGTATGAAAAAGCTGTTCTCCCCAGCGGCTATATACGTCAAAGAAATCCAGCCGCTTCATTCCGACAAGTATTGGTCTCAAAATATCATTCCTGCCATCTGCATTCGGCGTAAAACCGGTAGGGATAAAAATATCAGGTAAGGTTTTAAATATCTTCACTTTAATATCATCCTCACCATAACAGCCTTCCGGCGTGCTCACATGTACGGTATAAGTTATAGAATCATAGGCCGTACTTAATGTAACGATCGGGTTTGCAATCGCAGGGTTATTCATTCCCGTAGCCGGGTACCATGCATAATTACTTGCACCGGTAGCATTCAACTGTAATGGCTGGCCTGCTACTACTACCGTATCGTTTCCTGCAAAGGCAATCACTTTGGGTATAACAAAAATTGTTACAGTGTCAGTAGATGGCTTGGGGCAACCAAGCGTATCCGTTACCGTTAATATATAACTGGTAGTATTAACAGGCGCTGCAACCGGCGTTAAGCTGTTACTTCCCACAAGCCCCGTTACTGGTGACCATGTGTAAGAGCTTCCTGTTATACTTCCTTTAAGTGTAGTATGTTCTCCATAACATAAAGTATCATCAACACCGGCATTTGCCACCGGATAGGCTACCGGGTAAACGATTATCGAATCGCTGGCACCACATTTCCCCAGGCGCACATTCACGATATATTGTTGTCTTACAAGCGGAGCTGCATAAGGATATTTGACCGTTGTATTGTTTAAGGCTGCTGCCGGCGACCATAAGAACTGTAATCCATCAGTAACCGGTTGTAGTTGAACACTGTCTGTTTTGCAAATAGTAATACTATCAGGAAGTGTTACTGTAATCCTGTCCAATACATTCACCTTGATTGTTGCTGAATCAATACATTGTTTGTCCTGCACGGTAATGGTATATATAGTTGTGTCTTTAGGATATACCAGTGGCGTAAGTGTATTGGCATTGATAATGTTGTAAGCCGGCGTCCACATTGCCGTACCTGTTGCCTCTGCGATTAGTGGAAGCGTATCAATACTACAGATAAGCGTATCAGTAAAGGGAAGTATAATTTGTGGTTTGTCATTTGCTGTTACCTGTTTGGTCACAGTGCCTGTACAACCTTTGTCGCTGCCCACTGTAAAGCTTACCGTATACTGTCCTGAAGTTGCGTAAGTATGGCTGATATTTTGTGTTTGAGCTGTTGTTGCATCTCCCAAATTCCAGCTCCAGCTATTGATAGTGCCATAAGTTGCATGAGATGCATCTTTAAACTCGAAAGGTGATTGATAGCAACTGCCGGTATAATTGAACCCTGCTGTAAAACCAGGATAAACTTTTACTGTTGACGTTGCCGAATCCTGGCAGCCACCGCTGTTGGTAACAGCAAGCTTTAATATATAAGTGCCGGTATCTTTATAGGTATATGTTGGAGTTGGAAGCGATGATGTGTCTGCAATGCTGTTGGTAACCCCAAAATCCCATGAGTAAGAAATGATATTGGATGAAGAGGACTGGTTTTCAAAACTGATGCTAAAACTGTCGCAATTAATATATTCCTTTAGCGAAACTGCGGTAAGACTGCAGTCTGCCACAGTTACATGTACTTCCTTTTTTGTTGTGCCTATCAACACTCCTTTCCTGTATTCATACACACATACGGCCATAACATAAGTACCTGTTTCCGATGGCGCAATGCCTGAGATAATGCCGGTTTTTGTATTGATGCTTACCTCTTCCCCGAGTGGTGAAGTTGCAGAATAACCCGCAGCATAAGGCAGGTCATAGTAAGGCGGCGAGGGTGGCGGATTGGGTTGATGATCCTGCATAGATGCGCCTGCTAATGCGGGGCAGAAAGCATAAGCCAGGGAATCTCCATCTGCATCGGTCGCGCTCATCTCAACGGTAAATGGACTATTATGGCAAATAACTGCGGTATCTTTTTCAGCGAATACCGGGCTGCTGTTATTACGATAAGCCGTTCCGTTTATGACCCCGGGAATCGTATTGGTGTTAGTGATACCATAGTTCACTGAGTTCTGAATATTTACTATTCCGTTAATACGGCAACATTCCTGTTCTGTAAGCGTATATCCTGCTGTATTATCAGCGAGTTCAACAGTCTGTGTATAGGTGACAACATAAAAACAGATATATGGAACAGGACTGATACATGAACTGAATGAACTCTTCATTAACGATGCTACACTTGTTCTTGAAATGGTGAGCGTTGTTAAACGATTACCGGTACCTGCATCAAAAACACCAAGGAATACCTGCGCTTCTATCAGTTGCACACTATTGCAATCAATATAATGTCTAACGGTGATCTCATATTTTGAGGTGCCTGCAGTACTGCCTGTGCCAAGATATTTGTAGATAATGAAACCTCCCTTACCGTGTTTGGCAAAACATGCCAGTGAAAGACAGGTAAATAAAACAATCAACATACTCCTCATAAAATGACGGCAGACGGTCTGCCGGCCCGTGACCGGAAAAATAGTAGTGATGAGGGAAGTCTTCGTCATGTTGCTTTGGTGTCTCTATTAATATACGTGAAATAGAAGCTTAAAGCTAATGGCGATTGCATTTATCACATAAGAGTTGCGGCCAATTGAGTAAATGTTGCTGCGAATCGTAATACGTAAAGGGTAAGGCCTTCCTGTTTTAAAAAGCATAACACCTGAAATAACTTACATTAGTTTAAAAGTTTGTATGGAAAACATTTCCCCGGAATATTTTATGTCTTTGCCATTATTATTGAAAAGGAGGGCATTTATCAGCACCGTTTTTAAGGCAACCGCGGCAACAGCATTATTGCCCATTGCAGGCACTGTTATGGCGAAGCCGGTTCGTAAAGAGTATACCGTTAATGATGTAATGCAGCTTATCTTAAAAGAGATTCCCGGTGCACCTTTCGCTGATACAGTGGATACATTAAAAAGCGGAACCGTTTCCCAAAAAGTCACAGGTATTGTAACAACTATGTTTGCCACCGTAGATGTGATACAACAGGCAATAAAGTCAAATGCAAATTTTATCATTGCACATGAGCCCACTTTTTTTAATCATAACGATGATAAAAACTGGGTAGAGAAAAATGACGTGCTGAAGAAAAAGGAGCAACTCCTGGAAACTCATGGTATTGCAGTGTGGCGTTTTCATGATTACTGGCATGCACACCGGCCGGATGGTATCAGGTATGGTGTAGCAAACCGTGCGGGTTGGGAGAAATACCATCAAACTGATGAAGAGGTGATGTATAAGCTTCCTTCACAAACGCTGCAACAGATAGCTGTGCATTTAAAAAGCAGTTTGGGAATTGAACATCTGCGGTTAATCGGCAACCTTTCACAACGCTGTGAGCGGATTGCGTTATTGCCAGGTGCTGCCGGTGGGCAGGCTCAAATATCCATCATTGAAAAATATCAACCCGATGTATTAATCGTTGGTGAAGTACATGAATGGGAAACTGCAGAATATGTGCGGGATGCACAGGCATTGGGTGAGAAAACAGCATTGATTGTACTTGGTCATTCACAAAGCGAAGAACCCGGCATGCAGTGGCTGGCAGAATGGCTGCAGCCAAAAGTGGAAGGAATAAAGGTAAAGCCGGTACTTTCCGGAAATCCTTTCAAGTGGCTGTGATGTCAATAATGCACAACACGCTTTTAACGTTGCATGTTGTGCATTAAAACTTTTAGTCGGCTTTTTTAGTTTCTTCCTTCTTTTTTTCTGCTTCGTCTTCTTTAGCACGTTCTGTTTCGCGGGCATTATTAAATTCACTGATGCCTTTGCCAAGCCCTTTCATAAATTCCGGTATTTTTCTTGCACCAAACAATACAAGAATCACAACTGCGATAAGCAAAATCTCCTGGAAACCGAGACCACCCATACAATACTATTTAAAGTGAAATAATGTGATATAACAAGCTATTCTGCGGCAAGGTACAAATTTGTTGATAACTGCATCTTTTCCTGCAAAAACAATTAACCTATTGTTTCTTTTATAACAACGATGTTGCATTGGTTGATCTGTAACAGATGTCTTTCGGATTTAGCACTGGCAAAAACTATTAATCATTTCCTGTATAAGTTGAAACAGTTGTTAGTATAATTTTTTAAACTGATTGACGTTTACAGACAATTGTAGCACATTAATTGCTAAAGATGCGGCTTATGCAGATACGTTTTGTAAAAAATATCCAGTTTACGAGGTTAGTGAAAGCGGATGGACGTTTAAGAGAATTCAATTTTAGAAAATTGAAAGGTACCGGAGAAGAATTGTTTAGCGTAGATGTAGTAGATGACAGGGGCAACCGCATTATATTCCAGTTGAAGAAAGAGAATGGAACATGGGGCCTGGTTGAACAGGTGCTGCCAAGATGGATTGGCGATCATGAACAAACATTTCATGACATTATTGAAGAAGAGTTACGGAATATGGAGGAATAATAATACAGCCTGTTAATCCTAAGGATATACAGGAGATATATTATACAACTGACCAGCAAAAATATTCGGCTAAGGCTAGCTGACGGGTAACTCATTTTCATTATTTGCCTGAACGGTACTAAGGTATCTGCCCACGGCTTCGGTTAGTGATTCCGGACGATCTTCATCATTTACCCATATATTATTATTTCGGCTAAGGTTACCATAGAATACTTTGTTTAATACAACGTGCCATGATTTTGGCGTACCTTCTTCATTCAGTTTACCCGATGGGGTCGCCCATCCCAGGTAATGCACGCCTTCGTGCGTAAAGCTTATTTCTATACTGTTGTCTTCCATACTTATTTGTTGTACAAAAGATATACCATGAACAACGGAATATACTTATAAGAAATAACGAAACATATTCCCTTGATGGTCTTCCGCACATTTAACGTTAATGGATGTATCTTGCCGCAAAAAATACACTGGATGCCGGCTTTTAAAAGAACGAGTTCTGTTATATCTGTTACCTTGGTCTTGTTATTTATTATCCCGATAGTAAAGGCACAACAACCCGTTGTTTCAGATAGTATTACGCTAAGCCTTGTTCATCGTATCGCTGCTTTACAGGTAACCAAAGACAGTTTCTTTTCGCCGGGCATGTTTCAGAGTTTTCGCCAGTATCGGCATAAGACACATCATATAAAACCCGATGACAATATTTTCTTTACCGCTATCGGCTTATTTACCTTAAAAAGCTTAAAGCAAAACCTGCCGGCAACAGAAGAAGCAACAGTTGACACAATCATCAATAGGGGAGTAGCTTCTTTTTCAAAATACCGCAACGCGAAAAATCAACCCGCTTATAATTTCTGGCAAACAGATACGCCGTCTATTTTCCCCAACAGTGGCTTTTTACATTGGTTTAGCAAGAGCAACTCCATGCCCGATGATGCCGATGATACAGTGATGATCTTAATGGCATTGGGGGCCACAGATTCAACAGCGAGAGCTACGCATGCCCTGATGCAACAGTATGCAAATCTTTCCCGTAAGAAGGTAAAAAACACATTTAAAGAGTACCGGAGTATAGGTGCTTATTCAACCTGGTTTGGTAATAAAATGCCGGTGGATTTTGATGTTTGCGTACTTGCCAATGTATTATATTTTGTAAAGGAATATCAACTACCCTTGCAAAAAGCTGATTCAGCAAGTATAGAACTGTTGCGGCAGGTGATTATCAATAAACATCACCTGGATAAACCGGCTTATATTTCTCCGCATTATAATCGTTCACCAATTATTATCTATCACCTGGCAAGATTACTTGGTAAATATTCTATTCCTATACTTGATAGTCTTAAGCCGCAATTGATTGGTGAAGCCAAAACATTAATTCATACAAGCGATAATTTTTTGGATAAAGTAATCCTCAATACCGCGCTTATAAGGCTTGGCACCGCACCTGAAACTGTGCTTACTGAAACGGATTTTTCACTTGCATCTATTGAGCAAAATGAGTTTTGTTTTTTCATTGGTGATATAGCAACCTATCTCCCGAATTTTTTCAGAAAACCTTTTGCCAAAACCGGATTGGGTAAATTCTATTTTTATGCACCGGCTTACAACGATATTTTATTACTGGAATATCTCGTGGAACAACATAAGTATGATATTGCCCACTCAGGTAAACGAGGCTAAAAATTAAAGCAGGCCACTTTTCAGCGGCCTGTTCATATTGGTCTGTGTTACAAACAACAGCGCCTGTCAGGCACTCAGCATTTTACTTAAATAACTATAACTGGAAATAATGCTGGCAAAAGCATCTGCTGGCATATCATGTTCAACGAAAAAATGTTGCATGCCTGCAATGCCTGCATTGGCGAAGATCGGCTTGAAATCTATTGTGCCGCTGCCAACCGGTAATATGGTTTCACGCTGCGCATCCAGGTCTTTTACATGCCATAAAGGAAACCGCCCCGGATTCTTTTTAAATAAGGCTACCGGGTCTGCACCGCCTTTGATCGCCCACGCAAGATCCAGTTCCATCTTTAACGCATCAGGGTTTGTTTCAGATAATAACAGGTCATAAGGAACTTTGCCATCTACCACAGCAAACTCCTGGTGATGGTTATGATATGCCAGTTGAAGTCCGGCTTTTTTTGCAGCTTCTGCGCTTTTATTGAGGACTTCAATGGATGATTTTATTTCCTCTGTTGTACTAACAGGTGTGGTAGCGCATACCAGGTATTGAACGCCACCTTCCGCAGCTTCATCAATCAGTTGCTGATAGTTTTCCCGAAGATTACGCATGGGTGGAATAGTGATCGGCTTACCATCAGGACCGGTGGGCATTTTAGAACCGGGAGGAAGTTTGAAAGGTGCTCCCAATACGTGATGTGATTTCCATGATAAACCGAGACCGTTAAGCAAAGAATTGAACTCTTTTGGTTTAAGCCCGTAGTAGCCGCCTTTCTTGCTGAATGCCGATTCTATTTCTTTAAAGCCGATATCAGCCACCTTTTTTAATGAGCCTTCCACATCACTATCAATCGTATTAAACAACGTGAACAATTGAAGACCGATAGGTTTTGTTTGCGGATGTTTTAAAAACGAAGCAAAGCTGTAGCGTGAAAGTAAACCGCCGGCAAGAAGCAAGGCACCCGATTGTTGTAGGAATTTTCTACGTGTATTCATGCTGTATTTTTATTTTAAATGATTATTTGTGGCGTGTTTTAATAGCTTAATCCGAAACCAAATTTGTAAAGCGGGTTCTTGCTGTCATAAGGAAGATCTTCTTTTTGTTGTCTTACTGCTTCCATGGAGGATGGCAACTCTATAGGAAGTTTCCCTTCTGGTTTTGCTTTACCAAAAACAACATCAAGTACGGCAGCATCACTCGCGCCAAAATCTGCCAGTAAGCCTTTTGCTGCAGCATTTATTTCCGGGATAACGGCCGGGCGGTCAAGGTATATATCAACAATGGTTGGTACTGTTTTCAGTAATTGGAGGATGCTGTCTTTTAGTAATCCTTTAAAATCAAGATCACCATGATGAAACATTTTCGCCATCATAATGGGCGTCTCAACCGGTACAAATGGAGTATTGAGACGAAGGATCGCAATATCTGCATCCTTAGGATTCATTACTACGATGCCATACCTCGCGGCTACGGCGCTATCTACATTCTTCACATAGATTTTTAGTTTTCCTTGTTGCAGTGGTAAGGTCTTATTGTCATTTTTAAGCAAGGTCATCGCTCTTCGTTGAGATGCTTCACCCGCCTGTAGAAACTCCTGTTTGCCCAATACCTGGTCAACTTTTGTTTCATCAACAAAAGGATTGTCAAACAAGCCAAGCTGAAATTTTTGACGCAGCAATCTCCTGATGCTTTCATCAAGCCTCGCTTCAGTCAGCTTGCCGTCCTTAATCAGTTTTATTACATGCTCAGGACAATTTTCGCCACCAAACTGGTCTACACCTGCATCAATTACTTTTTTAACCCTTTCTTCTTCTGATAATTTTTCAACACCCCATGCACGTGCCGGCCATATAACATCGCCCATGTGCGTATCTGTAATCAATCCCCAGTCGGTGCAAACAACACCATCATATTTATACTTGTTACGTAGCAGCCCGGTGATGATGTCTTTATTAAATGCAAAAGCAACATCTTCACTGGTTTGACCTGTAGGAACGCCATAGTAAGGCATGATAGCCGCTGTGTGTGCCGCAAACGCAGCTTCAAAAGGAATTAAATGATAATTGAAATTGTTACCGGGGTAAACCTGTCCTTTCTGAAAAGGAAAATGCGGATCAAGACCTTCACGTTGCGGACCACCGCCGGAAAAATGTTTGGTCATGGTGGCTACACTTGTACTACTTAAGGTATCTCCCTGGTAACCGAGAATATAAGCCTTCGCCATTTTAGAAGTTAACTGTGCATCTTCACCAAAAGTGCCGCTGATACGTGGCCATCTCGGTTCTGTAGCAAGATCTATTTGCGGGTGCAGTGCTTCACGAATACCAACCGCTACATATTCCTGCCGGGAAATATCTGCAAACTGGCGGGTGAGTTGTTCATCTCCAATTGCTGCCAGCCCAAGTGGTTCACACCATTGGGAGAATTTATTTGCCGTCATGGCAAAAATATTATTGCTGAAATGATTGCGTGGATCGGATGCAATGGTGATTGGAATACCAAGCCTTGTTTTTTCTGCCTGTTGTTGCATCAGGTTGTACCATTTGGCAAGTGCTGTTGCTGCGGGTACCGCCCAAAGATTAAAGTGGTTCATCTTCTTTTCCTGCATCAGCTTTAAACCGTTGGGTGCAAAAGCAAACATGCCTGTTGCAGGCTTATCTTCTATTGATCCATCATCATTTACCCTGGCCCCGTTTATAAACATCATCCCGGCTTTTTCTTCCAGTGTCATTTGCTTCAGCAAATCTGTAATTCGTTGTTCTACCGGTTGACGGCTGTCTTCATAAATGTCTAGCTTTCCATTTTTATTCAGATCTCTGAATGTAATACCTTCAACTGTTTTAAGCTGTGATGACTTTTCCTGTACTTCTTTTGAAGGCTTTCTTTCTTCTGGTGATTTGCAGGAATTGAGGAAGCAAAACAATAATAAGGATGCTGAGAGGTAAGCAGTCTTTTGTTTCATGCAAGCAGTTTTAAGATATCGTAAAATCACCTAAATATAACTAATATAATCATTGCGTTACTATGACGCAATGAAATTTTTTAAACAATCATTTTAGCTGTGTATAGCAAACACAAATGCTTTTGAATATTATGCGGTTATGTTTTTATTGACAACGCGTGTTTAAAAAAGAGGGGCTCCCAAACAGGAGCCCCGGGCAAGTATAAAACCTGCTTATGAGATATGTTTAGTGTTATTGATTAAGTCCCTGCATTGCTTCACCCTGGCTCTTTGTATTCTGACGTTTGAAAAGGGAAAGATCCATTTTGCCAAAGCGATATGAAAAGTTGATCCTTACCATTTGCGGATTGTTCAACCGGTAGTAGTTTTGAACAAAATACTCACTGTAAGCATACTGATCAGATTTTCTTGTACGGAAGATATCGCTTACTGTAAGTGTTATGGTAGCTGCATTGTTCTTAAGGAAACTCTTTTTAACAGCTATGTCTGTACCCCAGAATGCCCTGATATAACCCTGGGAAGAAGATTGTGCCTGTTGCATTGGAGGGCCACCACCCTGGTTGCTGTTATTCGTTACAGGAAGATTGGTTTTGCTCTGGTAATCGGCAGACAGTTGTATTGCGAAGTTCTTCGGTAATTTGAAATTGTTATTGAACTTGCCAAACCAGCTCCACATTGCATCCTGCGATTCACCTGTAAGGTTATCTGTGTTGATCTTTGATTTGTACAGGTTTAGATTGGTAGTTGCATCCCACCATTTGGTAATGTTATTAACGGAAGTAAATTCAGCACCTACAGAATAACTTGAGTTGGCATTCTCATAGGTGTTGATGAGATCTTCATTACCGGTAGCAGGGTTAATACTTTTATCTATATAACGTGTAATAAGGTCAGTCGTTCTTTTATAATAAATTGATGAAAGTATATTGTGGCCACCGGTGAAGGTTTTACCATAAGAGAACTCCACTGAATTGGTAAATTCCGGAACGAGGTTTGGATTACCCCTGGTGATGTTAAGACTGTCTGTATAATCTGTATAAGGAATTTGCTGGAAGAAGTTAGGCCTGTTAATTCTCCTGGTAAAGCTTAACTGCAATTCCTGCTTGTTCTTTAATTTCTGACTTAGAAAAACAGAAGGGAACAAGTTCACCGGATACCTGTTTTTAAAAGTTTCACCTGTGTTGGTAAGTACACCGTTGTAGTCGCTGCTTTCTGCGCGTAAACCAACCTGGTAACCAAAATCTTTAAAGCCGCTGGTTAATGAAACGTAAGCTGCATATACATTATCATGATTCTTGTAATTTGTTGTACCGGTAGAAACTTTTTCAAAGTCTGTTCCGCCAACACCTTTCAAGTAGGTATCTGTGTTATTGGTAGTGTTACGTAACTGTACACGAACACCTGTTTCAAGTTTTGTCTTGCCGGTAAATGGTTTTACATAATCAGTCTGAATGGTCATGAACCTATTTGTTCCGTCACCTGCCACCTGCTGGTATTGTGTTCCGGTAATGTTTCCGCCCGGTGCATTATAGTAATTGGTTGCATATAACGCATCGTTGTTGTTTTTACCGGAAAAGTAGTTAAGGTCGGCAGTAAGTTCTTCTCCTTCTTTTGGAAAATTATGCTTAAACCCAAGTTGTAAACCATTTGCATTAAATACGCGCTTGCTTGTGGAAACGCGCTGGCTGAAGCTGGTTATTTTTCCACCTGTTAACAGGCTGTCTGTCGTAAGATCAATGGTTTCATTAGGCTTGAATTCACCATGCACTTTTATACCGGCAACAGATAAGGTAGTTCTGTTGGTAAGAAAGTAATCAAGACCAAGCCTTCCAAACATAAAACCGCCGTTGGTTTTATTGATGTTGTTCTGGTAAACATGTGTTTGTGTATCACCAAAATTTAAGCGATCGGTAGTGCCGGTAGTGCGGTTTCTCATCTGGTTACTCATAAATGCGGCAGAGAAATTAAACTTATCCTGGCGCAGGTTAAAGTTGGCGCCTGCATTGGTTCCGCCACGCCTGTCAATACCTGCCATAATGTTACCGTTATAACCGGATTTTTTGTTCTTCTTCAACACAATATTTAAGATACCTGCGTTACCACCGGATGCATCAAATTTTGCAGATGGATTGGTAATTACTTCCACGCTTTCAATTGCATCAGCAGGAATCTGGTCCAGGGAAAGGGTAGTGGGCCTTCCGTCGATATAGATCTGCGGTGCGGCATTACGCACTTTCACGTTACCATCAATATCTACCTGTACAGAGGGTACGTTACGCATTACGTCCATTGCTGTACCACCGGCACTCACAATATTTTTTTCAACATTGAAAACCTTTTTATCAATATCCATACGCATGGTTGGCGAACTTGCGGTTACCGTTACTCCTGCAAGCTGTTTATCATCTGCGTTTAATTTTATATTTCCAAGGTCCTTATCAAAAGAAGCCATCATATTGGCACCACCTTGTGCACCTCCTGCTCCTGGTTTTGGCTGAAACGAAACAGATTGTTCGGCATCTTTAAAACCAACGGCAGAGATCTTAAGTTTAAGTTCACCAAATACCGGAAGATCTTCCAGGCTGAATTCTCCGTTTGATTTTGTGGCCAATCCTTTCAGCAAAACATCTTTCTTCTTTTTGCTTGCTGTGTCAAACTTGTTTTGCAATAAAACAACGGATGCTTCGCCTACAGGTTTACCGAGATTATCCACAACCTTACCATAAAGGTGGCCGATGTTCATGGCCTGCGCATTACCCTTTCCCGCACCTGCTCCTCCCGGCATTTGTGCCTTTGTTTGCGTGAGAAGAAAGAGGATGCCTGCGATGAGTAAAATCTTTTTCATATTTACAATGATAGATGACTGGTATTAATTTAAATGCCTCACAAAAGTATTATGGTACAAAACAGGCTTCGGGCAAATGAGACAATAGTAAAAAAGAGTGCGATAAAAGTAAAAAATGATGAAGAAGCGGAACAAAAGTGCAAACAGGGTGAAGTGATAAAAAACATCACCTCTATAACAGCCAAAAAAGCCCGGAGTATTCATCCGGGCTTTTTAAAAATCCTGCAATCATAAATAGATTATTCAGCGGCACGTCCTGCTAAGGCTGCTACTGAATCGCGATAACCATCTCCTACCGGTAATTCAAGCGCATCAATAAAAACACTGTTCTTACGAATGGCGGTTATATAATCTTTTGAAACGATATATGACTTCTGTATACGTATAAACATGCTGGATGGCAGTTGCTCTTCCATTGCCTTCATGCTCATTCGCGCAACAATTGGTTTTGCTGAACTTTTCAAATGTATTTTGATGTAATCTTTTAATCCTTCTACCCAAACAATATCAGCAAATACAATTTTTAGCAAGCTGTAATCCACATTAATAAAAAAGTAACTGTTGTTAGCGGCCGTATCGGTTTCTTTTGCTTTTGTTTTTAGCAAAAAAAGTTCGCGGGCCTTATTGGCTGCTTTGATAAAGCGCTCCAACGCCACAGGTTTTACCAAATAATCCACCACATCCAATGCATATCCTTCCAGGGCATATTTTTCATACGCGGTAATGAGGATAAACATTGGTTTTACCGTAAGGCTCTGGATGAATTGCAAACCTGTAAGACCGGGCATCTGTATATCCAGGAATATCAGGTCTACTTCCTGTTCCTGTAATACTTTCATGGCTTCTATCGGGTTGCTGCAGGCGGCAACAAGTTCCAGGAAAGGTACTTTACTAATATTATCAACCAATAGCTCAAGTGCCAGGTCTTCATCATCTATTGCAAGGCAACGTATCATTATTAATGTAAGTTGATTTGAAGTGAAACAACAAACCAGCCATCATTCTTATTGATGTGGATGGTATGATTGTTTCCGTATAATAAATTTAATCGTCTTTTTACATTTGATAACCCGATTCCGGAGGTTTTGTCTTTGGGTTCATCTGCATTTGCATTAAACTTATTTCTTACCGAAAAATGCAGCAGGTTATTTTTGGCTGTCAGTTCAATGTCAATTTGTGCGTTTTCTACCAGGCCCGTTCCGTGTTTAAATGCATTTTCTACAAATGGAATCAGCAGCATGGGTTCAATTTCATATTGTTTGTCAATGTCTGTAAGCTTGGTGTGAACAGCCACTTTTTTTCCAAAACGCTGTTGCTGAAGGTCTATATAGCTTTGCAGGTATTCTGTTTCTCTTTCCAGCAATACTTTTTGTTCATCCGTCTCATATAACATATAGCGCATCAGCGAGGATAGTTTTATAAGAGAGGGCTCCAGTTGTTCCGAATGTTTTCTTGATAAAGCCACCATATTGTTAAGTACATTGAACATGAAATGGGGGCTTACCTGTGAGCGCAGGAAGGAAAGTTCTGTTTTAAGGTTTTCATTTTCTTTTTGCTTCGCTACCCTGTCTGCAACAATGCGATCGGTAATCATTTGATATGCCGTACTACACGCAAGGATGAACAGGAACGGGAAAATATTAAACAGCAACGCATTTCTAAGGTGGTACTCTTCAGATGTAAGAATCAGTTTCACACATACTGCGTCAATAATAATAACCAGCGCCACGAGCGGAAGCTGTAAAAAGAAGTATTGCCAGTATTTTTTGCGATTGATAAATTGTGGAATAAGCACCAGGGCATTAAAATAAAACAACCCGATCCAGGTAACGATGTGACAAAAATACATGTATGTATGCTCCGCTTCGTTACCTCTCGGCTTATTGTTTTCGTAAGATGGTTTTAAAAGGTAGGGCAATGAAAATAGCAATGCCCAGCATAGTACATGGAATAATACCTGCACCCATTTGCGGCTGTACCATTGTTGTTTCATGATGTCAAAGTAACAATTAAAGCACTTACCCGGTTACTGAAAAAGAAAACATTGCGACATAAATAAAAAGAGTTGCTACAAAAAGAAGGCGGGGGCGTCAGTCAGGCCGTAATCTGCTATATAGTTACAGGTATCGTTATTAATATTTTTTTGCGGATGCACAAAATTATTTAAAAGTTAAACAGTACAAGGAAAGGCCTGAGACGAGTAAACATGATACTTACAGCCGGCAACAAAATGATTGGCCTGGTTTCTCTGTTTTCCTTTGATGAGATACTGCAGGAGTTACTATATTAGTTGTTAGTATAAATGCATTAAGCTTAATCCTGTCGGATCATTGCGTTTTCAAATTAGTACAACGAAGAATATCCCGTTAACAATGGTATTAACGGGATATTCTTTTGATAATAATGTATAGCTATTTCGTTTGTACCACTGCTTTAACCGGCTTGCCTGCAATGGTTAGTTTCTTTCCATTGTTTACATGAATGGCGCCGCCGCCGGGCCTGATCTCTAAGGACAAACATTCGCCGTTAACATCAACGGTAATGGCATGACCAATGATCACTTTGGTGGTTGCATCAGGTACTTTATTGTCAGACCAGATCGAGGCATCACTCCAGTTACCGGAACCAAGTGAAGCAGTAACAGATTTGGCTGCTCCGGGGTAACAGTCATTCACGCAAACCTGGTCCCAGAAAACAATGCCATTGTCGGTAGCGATGGGAAGCTTGTTGCGTTTAAAATCAATAGCGATGGCTTTGATGTTATTCGAAGGAAGCCCGTTCACAGTGGTATACCTGCGGTATGCACCGGCTGAATCAAGCTTGTTATTAACAGTAATAACATAGCCCGGGTTGCCGGGATCAGGAATGATGCGCGAAGCATTAAACACTACCAACCCATTGGTGGTGCCTATATAAATATTGCCGGTTTTATCTCCGTTGATCGCATTGTTATTTACAATGGTTCCGGCCGGGAAAATATCCGGGAAATTAATATTATACCATTTGCCGCCGTCATACACCGCAAGGCCATTGGTTTGTAACCCCAGCCATACACGTCCTTTTATATCAAAGAAGATAGACTTCGCCGTAAAATTCTTAGCCAGCACTGCATTAGTAATAGCTGTATTTGCATTGGGCGTATTGGTAGAGTCAAAAACACCTGTTACCAACCCTGTGATAGCACTATATTCAACAATCTGGTTTTGCCCCGCGCTGCCGTTAACAGAAGAGAAGACCCAGGTTTTATCCCTGTTACCTCCAATGGTTTGGCAACCACCCGTACCATCAGCTACCTGCAGACCATCGGTGATTTTGGAAAACGCTTTTCCTATTGCGCTAACACCGTTTCCAACACCACCACTTTTTGAAGTACCGCCGGTAATGTAACCCATCGTAGCTACCCATACTCTTTTTATGAGGGGATTATAACTGGGGAAGGTATCCACATATATACTGGTGGCGTTAAGACTTGGTAAGCCATCACTCACTGCATAATAACTATAATTATTAAAACTGTTATCTTTCGGAAAAACAACAGCGCCACCCTGCAATGCCTGTGCTCCGCTGCGACCGGATTGTGCAATCCAGATGCTGCTGTCAAAGCCGGTCTTCATATCCCTGATATTGTTATTATATACACCTAACAGGTCGGGTGCTTTTTCCCAGGCGGTACCATTGAATTTATATACGCCGTTTTTATCAGTACCTGCCCATATATGACCGCTTTTGCCTACAGCGATAGCAGTGAAAGAACTGGTTGCAAAAACAGGTGTGTTGGATTGATTATATACCAGGGAGTCTACACCTACCGCCAGCCATGCTTCACGCACGATGTTCCATTCTGTGGAGCCTTCACCAAACAAAGCGGCGGCGGCATTTACCGATACATCACGGCAAACACTATAGCCTGCATTGGGTGTAAGATTTAACTCGGTTTGATAAGCGATCTTTTCAGACTTATCAAAACCCAAACCCAGTATGCTATATTGGTTGCCATTGCCATTGGTGCCTGAACCTCCATCTGTAATCAGGTAAAACCATTTATTCAGTACGCCGCTGTTGCTGTGTACACCGCAAAAATCTACACCGTCAACATTTGGATCAGGACAAACCTCGTAGGTTGCAGGTCTCCACATGGGTTTGTTTACACCGTTGCTAACATAGGTAGCGGGGTCTTTATAAGTGTCAGGATTATTAAAGATATGCGGGTCTGACATATCTCTTAAACCGGGTTGTGCAGCAGTAGGAGAGGAGGTCTCTTCAAACAGGCGCCAGAGATCTTTAGTACCTCCAAGCGCAGGATAATTGGTAACAGCAAAATTGGTGATACATGCCGCCCAAATATCGCTGAAAGCTTCATTAATTGCACCGGATTCCCAACGGTATACCAACCCTGCGGTTGACTGGCAAATGGCATGTCCTAATTCATGTCCGCAATCATCAATGCTTGTTTGCGGAGGGTCTCCGTTTACAGTGCTTTCACCATCTCCATAATACATGGCTTTCCCACTCCAGTAGGCATTGTCCATGATAGATCCATCTTTGGTCACATGCACATAGCTGATGATGCTGGAATTATTATTGTCCCACCCGTTTCTTCCATGAACCTGTTTCCAGTAATCACTTACAATGCCCATGTTGAAATGTGCGTCCAGTGCAGCATCATCCTTGTTGGCATTATTGTATTCGTTCCAGTCATTATCATTGTCTATAAAATCCACAGCGCCTGCATCATTCAGCGCACTTTCATCCTGGCGGTTGTAATTAAGTGTGGTGATGTCGTCGTGGCCGTTGCGGATCTGTCTTAAAATATAAGGTTTTAAAGGGTCAATCCTGTTGTCTTTTGTAGTGGAAATCTCCTGCTGACCGCTATAACGTGTGTTGGCTTTACCTTTCTCATTGGCATGCTTTATAATGTGATCAATCAGTACGGTCTTGCCATTTTGCGCATGAATATATAGCCACGCCTTACGCAAAGGAGCAACTGAATAAATTTCGAATTTCCATGCGAGACAAGGACGGGCACTATCCTGCATGTCTTCCACGATCACCAGTTCGCCTTTCGGTTTCTGGTACTCGGGATTATTACCGGCATAACCTTCCCAGGCAAACCTTGTTCCTCCGATTGCCGATTTTGCATATTCGAGCGCCTGTGTTTCTGCTACGGAAGCGTTAATGTTGAAATTATCCGCGACGCTGTAAAACTCCATCTGCATATTGGCAATCGTACCAGCCTTTGCCATGGTACTGATAATGCCATGTTCTACTTTAATACCCTTGTAGTATTGTTGTAATTTGTTTACGCTGATGTTACCCTGGGCGCTTATACTGCTTGCACCACGAAGTACATCAACACCCTGTCTTAAACCGAGACGTGCGCTTACCCATGCTGCCGCACCTGTTTGCTGCACACGTTCTGAGGTAAACATTACTGATGCCTGCGTAGGTTGTTGCAGTGTTAAGCGATAACCGGCCTGGCCACCGGCTTGTCTTTGTGTGTTGGTATTGGTAAGCCATTTTTGCAATGATGGCTGGGCAAAGGCGAATTGGCATACAACCAGTGTTAATACAAGCGTGTAAATACGGGGTAAAAATAACTTCATAAGTCAGTGCGTTGGGCTTCGTAACAAGTTTGGTGTGAATGATTTGTCCTGTTCATCAAACATAATATGTGAAATTCTTATTTCATAATATAATTTTCCCCAATTGATTGTTTTCTGTGTCAACTATATTGTTGCAGTATAAGCTGATTTTTTAAGGGAGAAGAACGGGGTCTGTAATGCGGATAAGTTCACCATAAAAAATGAAGAACCATTTACCTGTTCCAGGCAGGTCATGCTTCTCACTATTTGGAAAAAAATACCTCCGGCATCTGCATTCCTTCAACCAGTCCGTGTAAATTAATCCCGGAGGAATAGCACATCACCATAAAAAGTATCTTCAGATTCGTCGTGACAGCTATGCTTTCTTAAGTGTAATGACGGTGATCTCCGGGAAAATACCAACCCTTCCGGGGAAGCCGATAAATCCGAATCCACGGTTTACATAAATCCATTTATCCTGTTGATGATATGCGCCCGCCCATTGATGATATACATATTGCGCCGGCGCCCAGCGGAAGCCGGGTATTTCTATGCCGAATTGAGTACCATGCGTATGCCCCGAGAGTGTAAGATGTATGTGGGAAGGGTGTTCCAGTACCTGCGCCTCCCAATGTGTGGGATCATGGCTTAAGAGTATCTTGAAATTTTCGGCGGGTACATTTTCCATTGCCTTATGTAAATCGCCATATTGCGAAAACCTTTTTCCCCAGTTTTCCACACCAACCAGTGAAATGAATTGTTCTCCTTTTTTTAATACCAGGTTTTCATTAAGTAAAAGCCTGAAGCCAAGATCGGCATGTGTTTGTTTTAAACGTTCCATGTTGGCAGCTTTTGCTTCCGGGCTGGGCCACTCACTATAATCACCATAATCATGGTTGCCAAGTATTGAGTATTTACCCATCGGGGCCTGCAGGCGGGAGAATGTATCCATCCATCCTTCCATTTCATCGGCACGGTTATTTACGAGATCGCCGGTAAAAAAAAGGATATCGCTTTTTTGAAGGTTGGCCATCTCCACACCTTTTAGTACTGCGTGGTGGTTGGTAAAACTGCCCACATGAATATCAGAAACCTGGGTAATGGTAAACCCGTCAAAAGCTTCCGGCAGGTCTTTAAAAGGCAGGGTTATCCTGTGTATGGTGAAATCATATTTTCCTTTAATGATGCCATATAAAACATTCAAAAAAGTAAAGGCCCCTACACCTGCTGATAACCTGCTGATGAATTTACGGCGGCTGCTGAAAACCTGCTTTTGCGTTGTTTTTTTTTAGAGAAAAGGCGGGATAGAAGAACAACTGCAGCGCTCACCAGCCTCACAACATCTTCCAGTAAAAGAAAGGGCAGCATGAATACTTTAGGGGCGAGTGAAAGTACTGCCCAGGCAAGCATACAGGAGGTGAAATACCGTGGCATTGTTCTAAATGAACCGGAAAAAGAAAGAGCAAGCAGTAAGCTGAAGATGATAATATCCGGTAGCCAGTAAGCCCACCGTAAAACTTTTCTCCAACGCGGCCTAATACCTGCCGTAACAGTCTTTAGCGAATAGAAAATGTAAAAATCAATAATGATCCATAGCGGTAAAATATATATTAACAGGTTGGCCATACCGCTGAAAATACAACTTTATAGATTGGTTTGTATCAACGTTATCAATTTTACAAGGCGACAGGTTATATAACACCTGCGTTGTATGAGGTATATTTTTATAAGCGCCGGATCGGGTAAATTTTTATTGTATTTCCCGGTTTTATTTTTCTTAAGGGGTGGTTATTGGCTGGCCAACCTACCTGGCAATTTCTGTATCCAGTAAATTTTTTATGTCACTGCTGTCAGGCATCGGTGCGTCAAAACTTACGATATTACCTTCCTTGTTAATCAAAATGAACTTGGGTATTGAATTGGCTACATATGCTTTTTGAACCTCTCCGTTTGCATCAAAAAACTGTGCCCAGGTAGGCTGATCTTTTCTTAAGGCATTCTTCCAGTCGTTCATGTTATCGCCCACGGAAACACTCATACACACCAATCTCTGTTCGCTTTTGTATTGTTCATACAGAGTTTTAAAAAAAGGCGTTAATGCCCGGCAGGGGCCACACCAACTGGCCCACAGGTCAAGATACACCACCTTTCCCTTAAAATCCTTCAATTGATATTTGTTTCCGAGCGAATCTGTGACGGTGAAGTCAGGTGCAGGGCGGCCAACCTGTCTTTCCACCAATGCGGCCTCTGTTCCCGAAAACAGTTGATTCAATTCATTCCGGTTTGTGTCGCTTAAGGTATTAATAAAGGCGGGGTATACAGAGCGGTAATCCCTTAGCTCTTCAAAGGAACGGCAATAGCGAAGCGAATTTCTCATCATCGTAAACAACGAACGACTTTTAATAGGATCACGGTAAGCAGATGCAACTTTTTCAACTGTCCTGCACCAGTATTTGTCGTTGTTCCAGGATAGCCCTTTCTTTCTGTAATCCAGTTTTCTCAAATAAGTTGCATATTCACCACCTGCCATAATATAACGATAGTTCTCCGCTATCATATATTTGGGGTTATACATATCATTTAATACAGCATCATTATTAAAATTTTCTTTTACAAAACGTATTGAGCCTTCATAACTCATATTGTTACTGTCGTTAACATGAACCAGGAGATAATTCAGCGTTAAGAACAAGTTCTCATACCTCACAAAAGTTTTAAAATAGTCAAAGCTCTTGTCACCGGCAGGTTTTGCTGAGAAAACTGCTTTGAAAAGGGAGTCTTTTAGCCGGGTGTCTTTCCTGATAAAGGCCAGTAGTTCTTTCTCATTCAATTCCCACCATTCACGCACATCAGTGTTGCAAGAAGAAATTGAATCACGTTTGACCAGATACTGGTTAGCTTCAGCACCTTTCCCAGATATTCTTTTGGAAAAAATGTTGTTGTTCTGAAAATTCATTTCCAGCGTCAGGTCGTAACCGGGGGCTATGAATAGGTCTGTCACTGACTGGTTACCGTAACTGATACTGGCTTTTATAGCTTTATCTACCTTGGTTGTCTTAAGATAAAATGAACCATCCGCTTTTAGCGGCAATGAGTCTATGCTGTAAGAATCGTCAGCTTTTCTAAAAACAAGCATGAAGTTTTTATCCGGGTAATTGGTGACTTGTCCTTTTAATATAAACTGGGTGGTTTGTTCACTTGTCTGGCCCAGGCAAATGCCGCACCATCCCATGATAAACATCGGTATTAAAGCAAACTTCATTAAGCAGGATTTTTTGTGGTTAAATTAATTAAATTCTCCATCCTGTGACTCGCTTCCAAACATGAACACAAAAAAATCAGTGATAAAGATGGTCCAGTAAAATCTGCTAATTGATCCTTGCGTGGTTTGTATTTATTAAAACCATAGTTACAAACCGTTGAAATTTAATATAATCAAGATATTTTGCAGATAAATCTTATCCTTTTATCTTTTTTCTAAATACTTTTTAAAAATTTAATGAAAGTTTGTTACCTAAATGTTATATTTGAAACCTTAACTGCTGGCTTATGGGAGAAAAGAAATTCGTCTACCGGCGAAAGATTATTAAACAACTATACTTTTCAAAATTACTTTCCTGCTCTGACCTGAGTGAGAAAATTGAGAAAAGTCTGCCCCTTACCACCAAGTTATTAAATGAACTGGTAGATAAGGGAGTGGTGATAGAAACAGGTTTTGCTGCTTCTACCGGTGGGCGAAGACCCGTAATGTATTCTCTGAAAGCGGACATGATGTATGTGGTGGCAGTTGCAATGGATCAATTTATTACCCGTATCACTATTCTGGATATGCATAACCGGTACATCATACCGGTAGAACGGCTTGAGCTGCCATTGGCAGGAAACCCGGATGCGCTGCGGCTGGTTGCCGATTTTATAGAAACATTTATTGGTAATTCAGGAATTGACAGGAAAAATATCGCCGGAATAGGTATCGGGATGCCCGGATTTGTGGATGCGGCGAAAGGGACCAATTATACCTTTCTGGAAAACAACAAAAGTATAGATGCTTATATCGCAGACAAGGTGAAGCTTCCTGTTTTTATTGATAACGATTCCAGCCTGATTGCGCTTGCCGAATTAAAATTTGGTGCAGCCCGGGAGAAAAAAAATGCGATGGTAATTAATGCCGGCTGGGGTGTTGGCTTGGGTTTAATACTAAACGGGCAGCTTTTCAGAGGGCAGAATGGCTTTGCAGGGGAATTTAGCCATATTCCGCTTTTTACAAATAATAAGTTATGCAGTTGCGGAAAGAGCGGTTGCCTTGAAACGGAAGCATCATTAACGGCAGTAGTTGAAAAAGCGTTGGATGGTCTGAAGCAGGGAAAGCTTTCTGTATTGGAAAATTTACCATCAGATCATTACGAACAGGCAAGCGAAGCCATTGTTGCTGCAGCCGGCCGCGGTGATAAATTTAGTGTGGAGTTATTGTCTGAAGCCGGGTATCATATTGGCAGGGGCGTGGCAATATTAATCCACCTGCTGAACCCGGAAGTAATTATTTTGAGTGGCCGGGGTTCTTCTGCCGGTCGTATCTGGCAGGCGCCGATACAGCAGGCATTGAATGAGCACTGTATACCCAAACTTGCGGCCAATACCAGCATTGCAGTATCAGGCCTGGGGTATAATGCCGAATTAATCGGAGCTGCTGCATTGGTAATGGAGAATTATGAAAGAGAAGAAAACAAGTCCTTTTCCATCGAGAAAGAAACATCAGAACTGATCGCTATATAATAGAAATGCAAAATCATTAACGATTGAATGATTCTGCTTAAGCATATAACTGTCCAACTTCCTGCAAAAGGCCTAATGATTATGCTGTCCCTCCGATAACTATTCCCGAAAAGGGTGCTTTCTTGCAATACACCAAACTTTCCTTTGAAAGCAGTGGTAATGTATTGTGGTTAACAACCGCGTACATCCCGCTACTGTTTAAAGAGGCAAGAATTAATTGATCGTCCCTCCGAAAACGTTTCTAAAACAATACTGTCCCTGTGATTCCAATAACGGTTCGCCTTATCTGGCGTTGTCGTTGTTTATTTATTTTATTATCAAAACTTAAACAAACTGCTATGAAGAAAACTATGCGTTTGATGCTTCTCATGCTGTTATGTATGGGCAGTATGTATGCCTTTGGGCAATCTAAAAGAACAGTCAGCGGTACGGTAAAGGATAGTACCGGTAATGGCCTCCCCGGTGTATCTGTTGCATTGAAAGGTGGTAAGACCTTATCTGTATCAGATCCTCAGGGTAATTTTAAAGTTTCAGTACCGGTAGACGGCGGAACGCTTGTTTTTACAAGTATCGGCTATAATACACAGGAAGCTGAAATTGGTAGTAAAGAATTTATCAGCATTTCCATGCTAAGTTCAAGTTCAACATTGAATGAGGTAGTGGTAACTGGTTTTGGTGCCAGGGCCTCTACCCGTAAATTAACCTATTCGGTTGCACAGGTGAAAGGTGATGAGGTAGCACGTGCCGGTACAACAAACATCGTAAACTCTCTGCAAGGTAAGGTTGCGGGTGTAATGATCAACCAGGGTGCGGGTGGTCCGTCTTCCAGTTCCAGGATCAGGATCAGGGGTAATGCAAGTTTCTCCGGTAATACCATGCCGTTATTTGTGGTTGATGGTGTATTGATCCAGCCTAATGCATCAGGTGCAGATTCCTGGGGTGACGGCCGAGACTTCGGTAATGCGCTTAAAAATCTGAATCCGGATGACTATGAAAGTATTACCGTATTAAAAGGTTCTGCTGCCAGTGCCATTTACGGTTCACAGGGTTTAAATGGTGTTATCCTGATTACCACTAAAAAAGGAAGGCAAAGAAAAGGTCTTGGTGTAGTAGTTTCTCAGCAAACGAACATTGATAAAGCATATAAACTTCCGGATTTTCAAAATGAATATGGCGGAGGTTATGATCCTTTCTTTAAATCCCAGGATGCTCAGGGATATGACATTGTAGACCCTGACAATGGACCTTACTATAGTTTTGGACCCAAACTGGATGGTCACATGGTACATGATGCCGATGGCAGGATCGTTCCATACAAAGCCAATAATCTTCTTGATTTATTCAGAACAGGCCATACGTATAACACAAGTGTTGCGTTGGAAGGCGGAAGCGACAGAACTACTTTCCGTTTTTCCTACAGTAACCTTAACAATAACAGCGTAATGGAGAATAACTATTTCAAAAGAAATACATTCACCTTACGTGCAACACAAAAGCTGGGAAGCTTTATCACGGTTGATGCAAATGCAACCTATGTGAATTCAAACACACTGAATCCAATATTACAGGGTGGTAACTCTAACCCGCTTTTCCGTTTTGCTTATTCTAATTCACGCAACTACGATATCGATTACTATAAGAACCATTACATTGATTCAGTAAATGGTGGCAGTATCGGCGGCAATGGTAACCCTACCGGCAACCCATATACAAGAAACTCAATGACAAGTGTTTTCTGGAATTATTACCAGAACAAAACTTACCAGAAAGAAGAAAATCTTAGGAGTGGTATTGATGTTACTGCTACCATTACTCCATGGCTAAGCTTGTTGGTAAGAGGCAACTATAACAATTTAACAACTACTCAGACTACGCAAAATCGTGGCCAGAGCAAGGGATATTTAGGTAGTTCTGCTTCCTACAGCCAGGCTTTAACTACAAATAGTTATTACAGGTTACAGGCATTACTTACAGGAACCAAGCAAATTGGAAACAACCTGGATTTAAACCTGACATTTGGTGGTGAAACTCAAAGAGGCCTTGGTGGAAAAAGCAATACTGTAGGAACCGCTAACGGTTTAAAGATCGCAGATATATTCACCTTGTCTAATTCTGTAGACCCGCTAACATCAAGTGGCTATACCACAGGTAACGAACGTTTAGATGCCCTTTACCTGTATGGTGATATTAGCTGGAAGGATATGTTGACATTAAGCTTCAGCGGAAGAAATGACTGGAGTTCTACACTTACCTATCCGAACGGGAGCGGCAAGTACACTTACTTTTACCCATCCGTAGGTGCTGCGTGGACTTTTTCTGAGATGCTGAAAGAAAACAAATCTTTTGGTTTCCTTTCTTATGGTAAATTAAGAGCTAGTTTAGGTTACACTGGTAAAGGAACTAACATCTTTACTACGTCAACCGGCCTTGGTTACAGTCTCAATGGTAACTATACAAACGTTGATGGTTCACTTATTCCACGATATGGCCTTAGCAGTTTGGTGCTTGGAAACCAAAATCTAAAAAATCTCCTGGCACGTGAGTTTGAAGTAGGTACTGAATTGAAATTCCTGAATGGAAGATTAGGCATTGATTTTACCTGGTATAAAAAGAATACAACTAATGAAGTTATACAGTTAAGCGCTACTCCTGAAAGTGGGTTAAGCGGAAGGATCATTAACTCAGGCAACCTCCAAAACCAGGGTATTGAAGTATTACTTACAGGTACACCGGTTCGTTCCAAGAACTTCCAGTGGAATACTACTTTCAACTTTACAAGAAACAGAAATAAGGTGATTGATATTGATGCTAAAGATGGTATCAACACTTACAGTCTCGACCTTGCTTTTGGTGCCGACGTTTCTTCTGTTGCCGCAGTAGGAAAACAATTTGGTACGATCACTACCGGATATGCATATGCCCGCGAAACAGACAAGAGCTCTAAGAATTTTGGTCAGAAATTGTTAAAACAAAATGGTACTTACTGGCGTTCTGGTGACTATGGTCAGGGTTCACAGGATCTTGGCTCTATGATGGAAAACTTCCTGTTAAGTAATACCAATGATTTCAGCTACAAAAACTTCAATTTATTTGTACAGGTTGATGCGAAAGTGGGTGGTATGATGGCTTCTGCAACACACCAATACGGATCTGAGTATGGTTCTTTCAAAAGTACTTTATATGGAAGGGATGCCGCACACGGTGGTGTTCAGTTTGTGGATGAAAATGGTGTTACACGTAATGATGGTGTTATTCCTGAAGGCGTATTTGGAGCCAATACCGTGATCAATGGAACAGATGTTAGCGGTATGACTTATGCTGATGCTGTTGCCAAAGGACTTTCAAAACCAATGAAAGCTGCTGATTACTATGAAGGCATTGCAAGCTGGGGAACAGGTATCCGCGAGTATTCTGTATTTGAAAATTCATGGGTATCATTAAGAGAAGTTTCTCTTGGCTACAATATACCTAAGAAGTTTACAGACAAAATTAAATTCCAGAGTCTGCGTGTGAGCCTGGTAGCCCGCAACTTCCTGTACCTGTACAATTCAGCAAAAGACAATATTAATCCTGAAAGCATTTTTGCCAGCAGGCCTGGTGCGTTTGCAGAGTATGGAGGTCTTCCGTTTATCAGAACTTATGGTTTCATGATCAACGCCGGACTTTAATTAATAACTAACTCTTAATGATTATATCATGAAAAAATATAAATATCTATTATACCTGTCAATGTCATTTGCTGCATTGGAAGGTTGTAAGAAAGAAGATTTTGTAAAGTCAAATACCAATCCCGAAACACTGTATACCATCGACCCAGAAAATGAGTTTTTAAACGTTGCTACTCAAATACACGGTCAGGATTTTGAAGCCTATTATGATTATTACAGGAGGATTATGCCCTGGATGCAAATGAATACTGCACAGGCCGGAAACAGTAAAACCCTGGTAACAGATGTAGGTAACTTTAATTCGCGTTATGGTATATTGTTTCCAACACTCGGCGCACAGGTAGCAGACTTAAATCACCTGATAGACCTGATGCCGGAAGCACAGCAAGCCGGCTATGTATACATGCGTGCAATTGCAGATATACCAAAAATTTACTACTCATTTTATGTATCAGACATTAATGGAAGTATTCCATTTACAGAAGCGTTTCTGGCGAGATATGGCGGTACTACTACTCCTAAATATGAGACACAACAGGAACTGTTCGGGTTATTTGATACACGCCTGAAAGAAATCGTAACAACCTTAAAGACTTCACAGACTGCAACACAGGTTTCCCTAGGCAGCCATGACCTGTATTTTGGTGGCGAGGTTTCCAACTGGATTAAAGCTGCCAATGCGCTTCGTCTGCGCATTGCTTTAAGATTAACGAAAAGGGATGAAACTACTGCAAAGACCATCATTACTGATGTGTTGTCTGATGCAAATCAAATGGCAAGTAATGCAGATGGATGGGTGTTTCGTGCGAGATATTCTTTTGCAACTAACGGAAGTAACTGGGATATCACAACTTTCAGAGCTCCGCGCCCTACCGTGGATTTTATGATCAAAAATGCAGATCCACGTATTCGTAATTTCTATGAAAAGAACAACTACACTCAGGCAAACCTGGAGACTGCGATCGCAAAGGGTGTTTACCCGGCCGGCACTAAATGGAATTCACAGCAATATGTAGGTGCAACAACCAGCCCTGATTCTGCTCTGGGAAAATACAAAAACTGGTTTGCAACAAAGACAGTTCCGGATGTTACACCGGCACTGGTACTTGATACCATTTCTTATTTAAAAAGAAGAATGTGGACGCCGGATTATAATAGCGGTACAGGAACTAATACAATGCCTGTTATCACTTATGCAGACTATTGTTTTATGCGTGCGGAAATAGCAGCCAGGGGTTACTCAACCTCAGGTGGTTCTGCAGAACAATGGTATAATGCAGGTATCGAAGCCTCTATTGCATTTTTTGATGACGCTGCTAAAAAAGCCGTTACTGAAGATTATACAGCCGTTACCGCGGATGAGGTTACTGCTTATAAAAATTCAGCAGACGTTAAATTTAATGCATCTAAGGCGCTGGAGCAGATTGCCGTTCAATCATTCCTTAACTTTTACAAACAACCCAATGAAGCCTGGGCTTTGTATAAGCGTACCGGAATGCCAAATAGCAGCACCGCATTGGCCAATGAAAATATCGTGATTGATGGAGCGGTAAAAGCCATTCCCCGCAGGGCTGCATTATCCTTACCGGCTACTACAGACCCAAATTATGCTAACAAACAAGCGGCACTTGATGCAATGGCTGCTGACGCAGACTTTGGCTCTGGTCCAACTGATTTGTTTGGCCGCGTATGGTGGGATAAAAAATAAGCGAAAGCTTTATCTTCAAACTCCGGGCAATAAAGGCCCGGAGTTTGATTTTTGCTTAACTTATCCAAAATTTTCTTTTGAAGATTCAGCGTTATTATATTGTATTGATATTGTTAGTGTGGAGTGCTAAGGTGGTGAATGCGCAGAATGATTCTGTATTCAGCAAAACGACTATTGCCAAAATAGCCCTTGTAGACAATCAAACAGGTAAAAAAATTAACCTCACCCATCCCCGCAAAAAATTTCTTCTCTTTTTGTTTCTTTCACCGGAATGCCCCCTTTGTCAAAGCTATACCGGCCACTTAAATAATTTCAATACAACCTTTGGAGAAGACGTTGTTCAATATGGCATTATTCCGGGCAAAACCTATTCAACATCCATTGTACAAACGTTTGCCAACAATTATCATATTTCTTTTCCCTTATTAACTGATCCGGGTAAAAAGCTTTGCAACTATCTTCAGGCAAGTATTACGCCGGAAGCAATTTTACTTGATACCAGCGGAAAACTTGTATACAAGGGAGCTATAGATGACCTGCTGCCAGGACTTGGAAAAAGAAAGTTAAAGGCAACAGATCACTATCTTGAAAACGCATTAGCAGAAGCATTAAATCACCAGGCGATTACTGTAAAAAGAGTAAAAGCTGCCGGTTGTAACATAAATGAATTTTAATATGAAGGTACCCGTTCTCCTGTTTACTATTCTTTTACTTACGTCTGTGATTCATGGCCAGGAGATTACCTGGTATAAGGACGTACAGCCGATCGTTGCCAATAAATGTGCACCCTGTCACAAGCCGGGTGAGGCTGCACCCTTTTCACTTATTACTTATGATGATGTTGCAAAACGATCTTCATTTATTAAAGACGTTGTTCAGAGCAGGTATATGCCACCATGGCGGGCCGACAATAAGTATGTTCATTTTGCCAATGACCGTTCATTGCCCCAAAAGGAAATTGATCTTATTGTAAAATGGATCAACAATAAGACGCCGCTGGGCAAGCCTTCTGCACAACCCACACCCGAAAAGCCACTCGTAACAGGAACCCTTTACAACCGTAAGCCTGATCTTGTCTTGAAAATGACCGACAGCTTTGTTGTTAAAGGAGACGGGGGAGAAAGATTTGTGATCTTCAAAATTCCTTTTGAATTAAAAGATACCGCGAATGTAGAAGCCATTGAATTCTTCAGTAATAACAAGAAGCTTGTACACCACGCCAATTTTGCAATACATCCTGTAGCTGATACATCGGTGGACATTTTCCATACAGATCCTTACGTGAACCTTACTGATGATGACCGGCATAAGTACGACCAGTATCAGCCATACCGCAAAAAAATCACTTATTATGGCGGATGGATTCCGGGCACCACCTATGAATCTTATCCAAAAGACTTTGGGTGGATAATGCCAAAACGCGGAGTGATCTTATTGACGGTTCATTTTGCGCCGCTCACAGAAGACAAGGAAAGTTTCAATGGCATCAACCTGTTCTTTAAAAATACACCTGTTACCAGGCCGGTAAAGGTAATCAGCTTTGGCTCGGGCGGTATTGGTGAAAAAGATATTGTACCTAGTTTTTATGTAAAGCCTAATGAGAAGAAAACCTTCTCTCTTGATGTAGCTAATCCGGGAGAGGACTTTTCCATCATGTATGTATGGCCGCATATGCATTATATCGGTAAGGAATATACTGCTTATCTCATCAAACCCGGAGGAGATACAGTTCACCTGGCGCATATCCCTGACTGGGATTTCCGCTGGCAGGAAATTTACCGGTTTAAAAAACTTGTGAGGGCGCCCAAAGGTTCCGTCATTCATATTGAGGGAACGTATGACAACACTGCCTCCAACCCGTTCAATCCGCATAACCCGCCTCAAACCGTGTATTCATTTGGAGATATGCAATCCACCAATGAAATGATGACCCTGCTGATGGTCTTTCTCCCCTATAAAAAGGGAGATGAAAATATCAGCCTTGAATAATTGTGCCAGGTAAAACCGTTGATCAACTTAGATTGAAAATGAGAAAAAAGCGCAGCATACTTCAGCTAATTTTTGTTGCCTCATGTGTGTTTATACACGTGCCTGATGTTGATGCTCAAAATGGTAATACTTTGTTTTCTGCACTTACTGAAAAGCAAACCGGCGTATACTTTTTAAATAACATTACTGAAGATGATTCGTTGAATGTAATGCGTTACGAATATCTCTACAACGGGGCCGGTGTAGGAATTGCAGATTTTAACAATGATGGATGGAATGATATTTTCTTTTCGGGCAATACTACCGCCAACAAACTTTTTTTAAACAGGAAGGATTTCAGGTTTGATGACATCACCCGTGAGGCAGGTGTAAAAGGCAATGGTACCTGGAGCACCGGTGTAAGCGTGGCGGACGTGAACGGCGATGGATTAATGGATATTTATGTCTGTCATTCGGGCAAGTATGCAGATCCTGCGTTGTTGAAAAATGAGTTGTTCATCAACCAGGGAATACAAAACGGTATTCCTGTTTTTAAAGAAATGGCCGCGACATTTGGTCTCGACGCGCCTGGTACGCAATCCACTCAGGCAGCCTTTTTTGATTATGATAAAGACGGTGATCTTGACATGTTCCTGCTGAACCATTCCAATCATACCTACAATCCATTTTTAAATACGCGGAAAATCAGATCGACTCCAAATTTCAGCTTTGGTAACCGGCTTTTTAGAAATGATCGTGATAAGGATGGCCAGATGCATTTTACCGACGTAACCTTGCAGGCAGGCATCATCAACAATGCATTGAACTTCGGGCTGAGTGTTACCATCAGTGATCTGAATAAAGACGGATGGCCGGATATTTATACCACCAGCGATTATACCGAACGCGATTGTTACTATGTAAATAACCGCAACGGAACCTTCACCGAATCTTTGAGTAAATCCTTTGAACATATTTCAAAATTTGCCATGGGCGCAGACATCGCAGATTATAACAACGATGGACGGCCGGATGTGTTTACACTGGATATGTTGCCGGAAGATAATCACCGTCAAAAGTTATTGAAAGGGCCGGATGAATATGATAAGTATCATCTGCTGTTGGATAGCGGTTATTACAAACAATTCATGCGCAACATGCTTCAGTTAAACCAGGGCACCGATGATAAAGGGAACTTAAGGTTTAGTGAGATCGGGCAACTGGCAGGCATATCAAATACAGACTGGAGCTGGAGCGGTTTGCTTGCAGACTTTGACAATGACGGATGGAAAGACCTGTTTGTAAGCAATGGTTACCTGCGGGATTTTACTGATATGGACTTTTTAAAGTATACGGTAGCTGATGCAAAAGCTGCCGCGCTTAAAGAGGGAACTACCAATTTTGAGACGTATGACCTGGTTAAAAAGATGCCTGCCAATAAGCTCACCAACTATTTTTTTCGCAACAATCACGACCTTACTTTTTCTAACTCAACAAAACCATGGGGCATTGACCGGGCAACTGTTTCCAACGCTGCTGCCTACGCTGATTTGGACAATGACGGAGACCTTGATCTCGTTGTTTGCAATAACAATGAACCTGCAATTCTGTATAAAAATAACCAGCAGGTACAGAAGAAGACGCATTATCTCAAAATACGTTTTGAAGGAGATTCGCTCAATAGATTTGGGTATGGTGTAAAAGTATTACTGCAAACCAGTGACAGTATGTTGCAATACCAGGAGCTTTATCCCGTAAGAGGTTACCAGTCCACTGTTGCTCCTGAGATGCTCTTTGGTTTTGGATTAGATCAGGTAGTTACTTCAATAAAAATAACCTGGCCGGATGGAAAACAATCCATCTTTGAAAAACCTGACGCAGACACCACGTTGTATGTTAAACAATCAGCGGCCCATTCTCAGCGTACTCAGGAAATCCCGGTAAAAAATTCCGTTGCTTTTGAGGATATCAGTGCAGGTTCCGGTATTAGTTTTATTCACCATGAAAATGATTTTATCGATTTTAAGGATGAGGTGCTGTTGCCATATCAATTGTCCAGGTTTGGGCCGGCGCTTGCAAAGGCCGATGTGAACGGTGATGGATTGGAAGACGTTTTTATCGGCGGGGCTATTAACCAGCCAGGAATGCTTTATATCCAAAATGCAACCGGTACATTTTCTTCTGCCGACTCGCAACCCTGGCTGGCAGATGCTGTGTGTGAAAAAGTAAATGCATTGTTTTTTGATGCGGATGGCGATGGAGATATGGACTTGTATGTAGTTAGCGGCGGTAATGAATACGGTGATGGTTCACCTGAATATGCTGATCAGCTTTACCGCAACGATGGAAAAGGAAATTTTGAAAAGCAAACAGATGCGCTACCTGCGATGCTCAGTAGTAAGCAGGCTATCGCCGCCGGCGATATAGATAACGACGGTGATCTGGATCTTTTTGTCGGAGGTAAATGTATTCCCGGCGCGTTTCCCTTACCTGCAAGAAGCTATGTACTGAGAAATGACAGTAAAGACGGACTGATAAAATTTACGGATATAACAGAAGCGCAGTTCCCGTTTTTAAAAGCACCCGGGATCGTGAATATCGCTGCGTGGATAGATCTCAATAACGATCATTACCCGGAACTGCTTATCGGTGGGGACTGGATGAACATGCAGTTGTTCAATAATAATAAAGGAAGCCTGACCGATATCGCAGATGCTGCCGGACTGAAAAATATGAGCGGCATGTGGTCTGCTATAAAACTTGCCGACATTGATGGTGATGGAGACCTGGATATTTTGTTAGGCAACTGCGGATATAATAATCAGTTTAAGGCAAGTCCTCAACAACCGGTAACACTTACGGTCAGTGACTTTGACGATAACGGCTCACTCGATGCCATCATGAGTTATTATATCATGGGCAAGAGTTATCCGATGGCATCCAGGGATGAACTGCTTGACCAGATTGTTCCGCTGAAGAAGAAATTTGTGAAATATAAAGACTATGCAGATGCGTCACTTGAACAGATATTTCCTGCTGATAAGCTAAAAGATGCAAAGCGATTTTACTGTGATCAGTTTGCCTCAGGCGTTTTATACAACCAGGGAAAAGGTAAGTTTCTTTTTACCCCGTTTCCGATAGAAGCACAGTTTTCCAAAGTGTATGGCATCATCGCAGATGACTTTGATGGAGATGGAATAAAAGATATCCTGTTAAGTGGAAATTTTTATCCTTACCGGGTGCAGCTCGGTCCTGCGGACGCAGGTTTGGGTTTGCTTTTAAAAGGTGACGGAAAGACTTTTAAACCAATAGACCCTGCCATTAGCAGGTGCTATATAGATGGAGATGTAAGAGGAATGGAAGTGTTAAAAACCGCTTCAGGAAGAAACATAGTAGTAGTAAAAAACGATGCTGCCGTACAGGTATTAAAATGTACACCATGAGATTTTTTTTGATCATCGTTATATTGACTTTTCTGCATCCCACGATATATGGACGCGGACCTGATTATTTAGTTGATCCCGCACCATTGCACCGATGCGAAAAAGCACTTACGGATATTATCGTGCATGATATTTTTTCTCCTCCGGTCGCATCAAGAATATATGTATATGCAAACATTGCCGCTTATGAAATACTCGTACAGCAAAGTACCCAATACAGATCACTAAGCAGTCTGTTACACGAGATGCCATCCATGCCAAAACCCGGTAAAGAAATTGTTCCTTCACTTGCTGCAGTGTATGCTTTTATGACCACCGGAAAGAGACTCATTTTTTCGGAACAACTCCTGGAAGATTCCTTGAAACAGATCTTGTTATTTTATAACAAGGTGCCGCAAAAACTATATGCTGCTTCATTGGAATATGGACAGGCAATATCAGACTCGCTGTTTAAATGGATAGGGAAGGACCAGTATAAAGAAACAAGAAAATTAAGACGGTACAGATATCTGAAACAGGAAGGAAAATGGATACCGACACCTCCTGGTTATATTGATGCTGTTGAACCTTACTGGAATAAGATCAGGACGCTGGTGATGGATTCCTGTAACCAGTTTAAACCACAGCAGCCAACCATCTTCAGTAAAGAACCCGGAAGCCTGTTTTATAAGGAAGCATATGAAGTATATACCATTGTAAAAGAACTTACACCAGAGCAAACAGCTACCGCGAATTTCTGGGATTGTAATCCTTTTTATCTCAATACAGAAGGGCATCTGAATTTTGCAACAAAAAAGATTTCTCCAGGTGGACATTGGATGTCTATTGCCGGAGCTGTCTCCAGGCAGCAACATGCCGATCTTCAAAAAACAATTGCAGCATACACTTTCACTTCCATTGTGTTGTTTGATGCGTTTATTGGCTGCTGGTATGAAAAGTATCGCAGCAATGTCATCCGGCCAGAGACGTATATCAATATTTATATCGATGAATCCTGGAGACCCTTGCTTCAAACACCACCTTTTCCTGAATATACAAGCGGGCATAGTGTTATCTCAACCGCCGCAGCAAAAGTGCTCGCAAGAATTTACAGTGATCAGCAACCATTTGATGATAATACTGAGGTTGACTTTGGTCTTCCCGTGCGCCACTTTACCTCGTTTACACAGGCCTGCAATGAGGCCGCTATTTCCCGGCTCTATGGCGGTATTCATTACCGGGCTGCTATTGAAACTGGTCAGAAGCAAGGAGAAGAAATCGGCAATTATATTATTCAGCAATTAATGGATAAGGCAATCGTTCAGCATTAAAAATAACTAACCTATGTGCAGGCAAAATTTATTACTGGTAATTCTATGTGCTATCGTAGTTTCAGGATTCTCTCAATCTACTTATCACTTTACTTCCGGTTTATATGTTTCTTCCGGAAGCCGCTATGGCCGTGAAGCAATTTATACTGACCTGCTTGCGTACCGTTTGTACAGTAATACGCTTAAGAAACCTTTAGCAGAAGATACATTCGCCATTACGCCAAAAGGAGATACGCTGGTATGGCATGAAGTGAAGGCAGACAGTGCAAACCGTTTTGCCATCAGGCGGTGGGAGGCTATTGCAAGAGGAAATACGTTTGGCAATCCTAACCGTGTAGACAGGGGCGCGGGATATCTTTATCTCACTTACAATGCGTCAAAAGAAACATCGGCAATACTAAACATCAAAGGCAACAGTGGTGTATATGTGAATGGTGTTCCGCATATGGGCGACCCGTATAGCGCCGGCTATATGAACATACCAATTAAGCTGAAAAAAGGCCTGAATGAATTCTATGTGCGGGGGATGAATATCACTGCGGACCTAAGCTTTCCTTCAAAACCTGTAAAGTTGAATACAGATGATCTAACCCTGCCAATGATTGTGGAAGGCCAGGATAATAATGCGCTAAAAGGTGCCGTTGTAATTATCAATACTTCTGCAAAATCTTTAACTGATCTGAAGCTTGTTACAAAACTTGGAAACAAAGAAGCAACGATCAGTATACCATCTGTAGCAGCCATGGCTACCAGGAAAGTGATATTCAATTTTGATGGAAGTGATGTTCATGCAAAAGGCCTGAACAATTGTTTATTGTCTTTAATTGCTACCGGTAAATTGATAGATACCGCAACGATTAAAATTGAATCTGTAAGTACCTCAGATAAATACAGCAGCACTTTTGTAAGTGCGGTTGATGGCAGTCTTCAATATTATGCAGTGACACCACAGCAACCTGCTGCTGCCAATGCCGGTAATGCGTTATTTCTATCGGTACATGGCGCTGGTGTGGAAGCTATCGGTCAGGCTAAAGCGTATCATTCCAAAGACTGGGGAACATTGGTGGCGGCGACTAATCGTCGTCCGCGTGGTTTTAACTGGGAAGACTGGGGCCGACTTGATGCACTGGAAGTTTTGGAAATTGCAAAACAAAAATTCCATCCTGACCAACAGCATATTTATTTAACAGGTCACTCTATGGGCGGACATGGTACCTGGTTTTTGGGTGCTACTTATCCTGATAAATGGGCTGCTATCGGCGCCTGCTCCGGTTATCCTACGCTAAAAGATTATGGCTCTGCGGATGGGGTGATTCCTGACAGCAGCAATTCCTTATCAGAACAAATGCTGCTCCGCTCAAGTAATCAAAGTGATGTGGTAAAACTTGCCGGCAATTACAAACCATTGGGTGTTTATGTTCTTCATGGTGATGCGGACAGGGTGGTACCTGTAAAATATGCAAGACAAATGCGTAAGGTGCTGGGTGATTTTCATGCGGATTTCAGCTATTATGAATACCCCAACGGAGAGCATTGGTTTGGCGATCAAAGCGTGGATTGGAAACCTATGTTTGATTTCTTTAAATGGCATACGCGTTTACAGGATAGCGCCGTAAACGATATTGATTTTATCACGGCCAGTTCGGGTATTTCTTCGTCTTACCGGTGGGCATCTATACAACAACAGTCGCATCCTTTGGAGTATAGTCATCTTCAATTGCATCGTGATAAGAAAAACAAAACAATAACAGGTACCACCGCTAATATCGAATTGCTGAAACTGAAACTTGATGAGTTTGCTGCAAATACCAGGCTTACCATAAAGCTGGATAGTATTGCTGTTGACTATACTACCCAAAGCGCGATGGACAGTATCTTTCTTAAAAAACAAAACGATCAGTGGTCAATCGTAGCTGCCCCGTCATTAAAGGAAAAAGGACCGCATCGTTATGGCACTTTTAAAGATGCATTTAACTATCAAATGGTCTTTGTCTATGGTACAATCGGTACAAAAGAAGAAAATGAATGGAGTTATCAAAAGGCATTGTATGATGCGGAAACCTGGTACTACCGCGGCAATGGCGCAATTGATATTATAGCGGATAAAGATTTTCTTGCCGGTAATTATCAGAACAGGGGAATCATTATTTATGGCAATGCAACTACCAATGCCGCCTGGAAAAGTGTATTAAGCGATTGCCCTTTACTGGTAGAAAAGAATAAAATTAAAGCAGGTAATAAAGAATGGCAGGGCGATGACCTGAGCGCCTGTTTTGTATGGCCGCAACAGCACAGTGATTATGCCAGTGTTGGCGTTATTGCAGGAACAGGGTTGAAAGGAATGAAAGCCGCCAATGCCAACCAGTACTTTGCGGGTGCCAGCGGTTTTCCTGACTTTATGGTTTATTCACTTGATATGCTGAAAAACGGTTCGCAGGATATAAAACTGGCAGGCTTCTTTAACAATCAATGGAAGCTAGATGAGGAACAGGCTATTGGGTTAAAACAATAAATTATTTGCTAGCAGGCCGGTTGCTTTCCTGATGCTATATTAGTTCAGGAAGGCACTGGCCACTGTACCAGCCTGGTCATTGGTGATCAGGACAAAACTGAAGTCCTGCACGTTGATGGATGCAGGTAAGAGGTACTGGTAATTACCGTTGATATTTTTAATACTAAATAGCTTAATGCCGGCGCCTGACCCATCTGCTGACTTGGAAAAATAAATTTCAAAATCTGTATGTCCGTTCAAGGTCATCTGTTCAAATGAAAGCACCTGTCTTCCGTTGGTCTGCTTGAAAATCTTCACGATGCCGGCGCCACCTTTTTCACTGTTAAAAACAAGTTTGCCCTGTGTAATCATTAGCGCATCTTTCAGTTGAATTTCATCTTTCGGGGTATTAGTTACAGCATCGTTTTTTTTACAGGACGGAACACTCAGAAATGCTGCCAGTAAGATCAAAAGGAAATTTTTCATAACAATAAGTTTGGTATTCAAAAAAGGCTTTGGTACGAAATCTCCAACAATAGTAATATACGCAAAAAAACAGTTACGGTTTCCTCTTGGAGCGATGGCCGAAAATAAAGTCGACCTGACCTGGAAATCTTTCAACTTCAACAGCAAAAGTCTAGGCCAGAGAATTGATCGCCTGCTTTCCTATAGTGATGTGTTTAACAATATCGAAATCAAATATCTCTGAAGATACTCCCGGTAAGCTAAGCGACCGGACATTTCTTTTCGGCGCTCCTGCAGGATTTCTGTTAAGATAACCAGCCGCTGCATATGCTTAGGTCAACAATTTTTTATCTCCTGGTAATTGCAGATTTTATTTTTAAGTGCATGTTTACTGCCGGAAGTATGTATAACTCTTTGGTTGGATCGCTGTAAATATTCATTCCCCATTTTGTTCTGTCGAGGTTAAATTTTGCTTCTGTTGAAAGGCTGTCGCCGGATACCATCATTTTTGCAGAAAAGCTAAGCGGGTGTGTTTGCCCTACCATTGTAAAATCTCCTTTCACTGTGTAGTTTGCGCCATCAACCGCCAGTGTATCATTTCCTGTGTAGGCAGATACATTGGTAATGTGAAACCTTGCATTTGGATGCAGAACCATGTTAAAAAAGTTTTCACTTTTAAGATCGTTTAATAGCTCCTGCTTTAAAGGGTCAGTAAGGTCATAGTTTTCAATTGAAGCAATCGGAATTACGAAGTCGCCGCCGGTAACTTTTCCTGAAGGTGTGGCACTTAAGCTTCCGGTAACTTTAAATGAGCCAATATGAAAGTGATCAGGAGCTGAACCTTTCCATTCAGCCAGTGATACACTTTCGTTTACCTGGTAGGTATTGTCTTTAGGGTCATCTTTACTGCAACCGGTAAAAATGGCTGCCAGTAACAAGGTTGAGATAATGTTTTTCATTTGTTATTTGTTGAGGCTGCAAAAGTGTGCCATGAAAACCTTCGCAACCTCGCGTTAACGAATGAACTGTATATTAAAGGTGGTGAATTGCGTATCGCTTTTGTTAAGTATATACTGCTATTTGTTAATCATCATATGTACATATTATTACTCTTCATGCAATGCGATTGCCGGATAGATTGCTGCAGCCTGTTTACCGGGATATAGCGAACAAATGAGTACCAGCAGATAAATAAAGAACACTGCCAGTATAATCGCTGTAAGATATACCCCGCGTGGCAGGTCAAAAACATTAAGCAGGGGAAACTGAACGGCAAAGAAAGTACCGGCGATAATTGCAAAGCTGGCAAGTATCAATGCTTCCGCTACCAGTTGCCCGGAGACTGAATTTCCGGTGGCCCCAATGGCTCTTCTTAACCCTATTTCTCCACGTCTCCTGTTGATATTGTACCACAGTACGCCAAACAAGCCGAGTGCTACGTTAATAATAAGAAAGCCTGCCACGATCAATAATACAATCATGGGTACCAGTGCAAAGTAGTTACTCTCTTTTCTTTTATTGGCGAGGTGCTCAATTTCTATGTTCCCATTCTTCATGATGTTTGTAATGGTCTTATAGAGTTTACCCTCAAAAGCGATATCAGCATCGGGAGTTACACTTACCAACATCCTTCCCAGCCAACGGTATGATCCTGTATCGATACGCTCATACATGGCGCGGCCTGCGCTTATATAATCACCCTTTATTTTCATGTCTTCTACAACACCTATTACTTCAGACTTACTGTCGCCGCCAATTAATTTTCCTATCGCATTTTCATTGCCAAACAATTCTTCTTTTAGCGTCTGGTTGATGACAAAGGGTTTGTGTTTTGGTGCAATATCCTGCCGGTTAAACCAACGGCCTTCAAGTATTTTTAGTTGTAGCACATTTTTATAACTGTCTTCTACCCGTAACAGGTTGATATGGCTTAATTGTTTTTTATTGTATTCCGTTCCAACCTGTATTGAGTTGGAGGAGAATGGCACGTTCTCGCTGGTAAAGCTTATATCTTTCACCTTTGGCAAAGACTTCACCGTTTGCCTGAGGGTTTCATAAAACAACAATACAGAATCTGTATTGTTGGAGTTCATGTTATTGTTATAATTCACTACCCACACATTTTCATATTCAAAGCCCATTGACTTTTTGTAGTTGTTATAATTGTATACCATTAAGGTGAATACTGCAAACAGTACAAGAAAAGAGATGAACATTTCTGTCATCAATAAAAAGTTTTGTTTCTTTTTATTCCACATTAATCTCAAAAGGTGATTAAACATAGCAGGCTAATTTGATTGGTTAAGAATTTCAGGATGCTTTTAAAGCTGTTACCACATTTAACCTTGACATGCGCCATGCGGGATAAACGCCGGACAATAAGCCAAACACCAGGCATGTTAGCAGACTTATAGATAGCACTGTAAAGTTCAATGAGAGCGTAAGGTTTGCGATAAAGCCGGCACTGTTGATAAAGTAAAGAATCGTCAATGACAGTATAATACTTATCAGCCCTCCCATAAGCGTAAGCAACAAGTTTTCTACAATAAACTGGTATACGAGGGTTTGGGATGATGCGCCAAAAGCTTTTCTAACACCTATTTCAGAAGAGCGTTCCATAATACGGGTTACATTGATATTTACCAGGTTTAATGTGGGAAGCAACATCACCAGTAATACAAAAATGCCAATGGCGGTAAGTGCAATGGTAACACCCGATTTTTCTTCATTACCTGTTCTTACATACCCGCTGATAAAAGTATCTGCATGGCTGTATATCCTGTTAAATTCCTTGCTGCTCATGGGCAACCTGCTGATCATTTGTTCATATTCCTCATGCATTTTCGGAACATCCTCTTTTGACGCTGCCATTAAGATGCCTATGTAACCTCCGCGGTAAGTTTTGTTCTCATTATAGTCAGACTTTGAAACAGTATAGGGCAAGTAGATATCACTATACATCATATAGTTGGTAATGGGTACATTTTTTACAACCCCGCTTACCCTGTATTTCACATTGTCTGCTTCTATGTATTGCCCAACCACCGAAGAAACATTGCCGAAGTATTCTTTTTTAAGGTCTTCAGATATTACTGCCACATGCTCACCATTTGCAATTTGCTGCCGGTTAAATGCCTTGCCTTCCAGGAAATCATAGTCCAGCACTTCCCAATAAGCGTCATTGGTGTATTTATAATTTACCGCAATTTTTTTATTGTTGATGTAAGTATTTGTACCACTATACGCAGATGATATTGCAACCTTAACGGGTGTTTTTAAACTACCCGCATAATGGGTTAAAAAATAAAATGACAGGCTGCCTCCGTTCATGGCATTTTCACCACGTTCTTCCATTGAATTAATATATAGTAACCTGTCTCTTTTTTTATCGGGGTAATTATCGTTCACTACCTTGTCTATAAATGCGGTTAATACCATAAGTATCGTCAGGGTAAAGCTGATGACAAACAAGCTGATGAAAGTGAAAAACTTTCTGCGCTTTAATACCGCTATTGCAATGTTGAAATAATTTTTAAGCATAAGAAGAAGTTATAAGTTGTACGTATTAAGTTATAAGTGGTATGTATAACGTAATAAGTTTTGTGCGATGGCAAGCTTACGTATTGCTCATCGTTAATGCTTTATTTACTGTACACGGCTTCCATCAAACAATCTCACCAGCCGATGTGTTTTCTTTGCCATATTTTCATCATGGGTTACCATAACAATGGTAGTGCCTTCCGTTTTATTCAGGTGCAGCAGTATATCCATTACTTCATTGCCCATGGCACTGTCAAGGTTGCCTGTAGGTTCATCGGCCAGTATAATTTCCGGTTTGCCAACAATGGCCCGTGCAATTGCAACGCGTTGCTTTTGGCCGCCTGATAATTGTTTGGGAAAATGTTTTACACGGTTGCTTAGCCCTACTTTTTCCAGCGCTTCAGATGCCAGTTGTTTTCTTTCTTTTGCAGAACTGTTGCGGTAGAGAAGAGGAAGCTCTACATTATCCAGCACTTTTAGATCATTAATCAGGTGATAACTCTGAAAGATGAAACCAATCTTTTTATTTCTGAATTCAGCGAGCTTTTTATCAGATAAATGATCTGTTTTTTGTTCATCAATTTTAACCTCGCCTTTTGTAGGCGCATCCAGCAGGCCCATTAAATTAAGCAGGGTACTTTTGCCACAGCCGGACGGGCCCATGATGGAAAGAAATTCGCCTTTTGCAATATCCAGGCTAATGCTGTTAAGCGCAAGTGTTTCTACCGTATCTGTGCGGTACACTTTTTCCAGGTTCTTTAATTGTATCATGTGTTATTTGTATTAATGATGAATAGAATGATATATGTTGTTTACCGGTAAATAATCTTTTCCTTTTTTTCGAAATCGTATAACGACAGGTAACGAAGCTGGTAATAGGCACTCCAGAAATCACGCAGTGCCGCAATATAATCACGTTTGGCCTGGTCTTTTTCCTGGAAGGCAATACTAAGATCCGTAATGCTTAAGTTACCCAATACATAGCGATCTTTTGCAATCTGGTATTTTTCTGTGGCAATGCTGTCTGCATTTGCGGTAAGGGTAAGTTGCTCCTTCATCATATCGAACAAGGTTACCTGTGTTACAATCTCCTGTGTAAATACCTGCTGATCCTGTTCCACTGCATATGCCGTAAACTTATAGTTGGCCTCTGCTGTTTTTGTTCTTGATTTTGACCGGCCCCAATCCAATATAGGAATGGTAAAGATGATCTGTACTTCCTGCTGGTCTTGCGGAGATTGATATACTTTAGGTATAGAAGCCGCGCTTTTGGAATATCCCAGTTGCGCCGTGAGTGTTGCATTTAAACCATTGTCTCCTTTTGCTTTTGCAATATCTCTTTTTGCTTCTGCCATCTTTCTTACAAATGCAATGGCATCACTCCGGTTTTCATAAGCTTCTGCAATTACTTTATCAACAGATACCTGTACCTGTGTTTTTGGTTCGGGAAGTGTAAGTGCAATCTTATCCACCTGTTGCAAACCCGTATATGAACGGAGGTTAAGCGTGGCTATTTCCATATCGCGTTTGGCAATGCCGACTGCTTTCTCAGCTTTTAACTGTTCCAGTTGCAATTGCAGAATTTCGTTACGGGTAATCTTCCCCAGTGAATATTTTTTATTGGCAATCCGCAGGATATTTTTGGTGTTGGATAAGTTCGTATCTGCAATCTGGAAGTTTACCTGTGCAAGCAATAAATCAAAGAAATAATCATTGGCGGTAATGGCCACCTGCTCCATCGCTTCAATATAAGCCTGCCTGCTTTCATTAAACTTGAGCGGTTCTATTTTTCTATCCCAGTTAAGCTGGTTAAACTGGAACAGCGGCTGGCTGTAACCAATGCCAAATGGTACACTGTTATAGAGCGTATTCTTCCGGTCAAAATCGTCAAAACGTTGTAACTGGGTAGTGCCATAAACTGTACCACCTGTTGCGGCAATGCTTTGACTAAAGGACAGGTTAAGGGAGGAGTTATTGTTATGTATGGATTGGAAGAGAATGGTTCCATCCGGTTGCTGTACTTCTGTGAAAGTTTTATTATAACCGGGTAGGATGCCGTTTAAAGAGAGCTGCGGCTGGTAATTGGAACGATATGTACGATATTCCCAATACCTGGTATCCCTGGTAGTTGCAGCCTGTTTAGAAGCGATGGATTTTTCTTTGGCCATCTCTACCACCTGCAGCAGATTAAGCCTGGTGGTATCGGGAATTGTTTGCGCATTTGCATGTAGCATTCCAAAAATAAGAAGCAGATAAAGCAGCCGGTGTTTCATTTGGTTGAGTTATTAATGATGAGCTCCCTGGTATTTTTGTAAGCACTCATGTCTGAAGTAATGATGATATCTCCCGGCTGTATATTGCCTGTAAGCTCTACATAATCAAAATTGCTTAAGCCGATTGTTAGCTGTCTTTTTTCAGCCTTGCCCGCACGCACAATAAACACATCCTGCTGTGGCGGACCTTTGAAGGCCGGTCCATTTGCTACGCGGAGTACATTGTTCTTAGATGCAGTTACCAGGAACACATCTACCTTCATATTAGGCCGGAGTAATTTATTGTCTTGTTCGTTTAACTGTATATTAAAAGTGACGATCCCATTCTGTATAGATGGCTGTATGTTTACCACTTCACCGCGCACCATTGTTTCGTTAATACGAATGAGCGCAGACATACCATTGTGTAACTGGTCAAGATAACTGTCTGCAATACTGCCTTGTACTTTAAAGCTGCTCAGGTCGGCAATCCTGGCAAGTGCGTCACCTTCATGTATACTGGCACCAATGTTTTTATTCACCCAGGTAACAACGCCATTGCGGCTTGCGGTAATATCGGCCAGTTGCAGTTTACGGGCAAGATCACGCAGATCGCTTTCCTGTATGGCCGCGGCGATAGTGGCTTCCTTCATTTCTACTTCCATGGTTTGCTGTTTGCTCCTGATCTCGTTTTCCAGTTGCAGTTTTTCCAGTCTTGCTACTTTAAGATTTAGTTCTGCCTGTTCAATATCTTCCCTGGTACCACCTCCCGCCTTGAACAAACGTTTGGCATTTTCCACGTCAGCTTCCAGGCTGTTGATGCGCAGTTGCTTTACATCATTGTTTGATTTTATGTCGAAGAAGCTTTTATCCAGTTCCAGCTTTAGTTTCCTGATATCATTTCTTTTGGAGTCCAGTTGAAACTCCTGCTTCTCATACATGCTTTGTGCGGAGGATTTATCCAGCGTAAGAATAGATTGGCCTGTCTTAATTGCTGCACCTGCATCCAGCATTACTTTTTGTACTGATGCATTGATAGGGCTGGAGATGATCTCTTCAAACTCCGGTAATATTTCACCGGATGCATTGATCGTGTTCTCAATATCTCCTCTTTCCACTACTGCAGTCGCAATGGCAGATTGGTTGAGTGTGGGTGTAATAAAAGATCGAAGAAGTACAATCGCCAATACCAGCACAGCGGTGCCTGATAAGATGAACCATATTCTTTTTCTTCTTTTCTGCGAACGAACTTCTGTTTCGATCACCGTATCCATAGTGAAATTTTATAACAGGTATTTCCAAGCAGAATGCCAAATAACAAGTGCTGAAAATGAAGGCGTTAGTTGTTCCGGTGCAGTTGATTTTGTCCGGTTCCGGACAAATTGTTTGGTAATGGGATGATCTTCTTCACCTGTATTGAAGGTGGGTTAACCGAAATATTATCAGCAGGCCAATCAACCTGTTTTACTTTTACGCGTACTTAATTAAAAAACATTATGAAGAACATTTGTCTGATAGCATTCGCGATCTTTTCTTCTTTCGCGTTAAGGGCTCAATTGGTTGCACCGGATAAGTTGACAACCTCCAAAGGTGATCTTGTGATTCAGCCGGTAGTACATGCCAGTGTGGTATTAACTTTTTCAGGAAAAAATATTTATGTTGATCCTGCCGGCGGTGGTCATTTATTTAAAGGACTGGCAGCACCCGATCTTATCCTTATTACAGATATTCATGGTGATCATTTTGATGAGAAAACGATTGATTCTATTAAGACGCCCAACACGTTGTTGATTGTTCCGCAAGCGGTGGCGGATAAGATTACCAATACAGATAAAAGCAAGGTGGTGGTGCTGAAGAACGGAGATCATACAGAACAGGTGGGTGTAAGTATTAGTGCTATACCAATGTATAATCTTCCGGAAACTGCTGATTCAAAACACCCGAAGGGCAGGGGTAATGGGTATATATTTGAGGCAGGTGGTAAACGATTATATTTTTCCGGTGATACGGAAGATATACCTGAAATGAGGGCGCTGAAAAATATTGATGTTGCTTTTGTTTGTATGAACCTTCCTTATACCATGGATATTAACCAGGCGGCAGATGCGGTACTTGCGTTTAAACCTGTTATTGTATATCCTTACCATTACCGTGGCCAGAATGGTTTGAGTGATACCAATGCCTTTAAACAACTGGTGAATGCAAAGGATGCAGCCATTGATGTAAGGTTGAGAAACTGGTATGCATTGCAGTAGAATTTTATAAGTACTATACGAGGCCGGTTGCTGATAGCGACCGGCTTTTTTATGGGTCATTGCCATACATAAGCCTCTTCATCAATACAAAAACTATCTCCTGACTTTAAGAGAAAATTAAAAATTGCCAATTCCTGCGTTACATCTTTTTAAGAACATCAGCGTTGTGCATCTATTTCATGTAGATTTGTTCTGAAAACAAACTTCTAATCAAAACCAACTATGTAACCGTACTTCAATAGCCGTACTATTACTACACTCAATCATCAAAAAATCCATTACTATGAAGCTTTCAGGAGGTTTCCTCTTTATTATTGCTTTACTCAGTTGCGAGTTTGTATTTGCACAGAAAGACAGCCTGATATCTACTGTATATTTCAGGTTTGATAAGTACAGTGTTCTCCCGGAGTTTAAAGAGAAACTGTTATATGAACTGCAACCTTATGAAGGGATTGACAGTATCAGTGTTATCGGCTTTACTGATGCAAAAGGTAACTATGCCTACAATGATCAGTTGTCTATGAAGCGGGCCAATGCGGTGAAAGATTTCCTTGTGTCAACAAAGTTTCCCAATCTTATTAGTGTAAGTACTGCAGGATGGGGCAAGCGGAAATTACAGGTGCCTGACCTTGATAGCAACTGGAGAAACAGGCTGGCAGTTGTAATCGCCTATCTTCATCCGGAACCCGAACCGGAAAAGCCTGTTGTACAACCAACGCCGCAACCGGTAACGGCTGTTTTACCCAAGCCCGTACAGCCGGGAGATACCATTCCTACAGAAACACCACACAAAGCAACGGATGAAATTGTGCCCATCACAACACTTGAGCCGGTACGCATGCCTACCATTATTAATTCGGTAGGAGAGGGAAAAGAACTAAATGAAAAAGTGAGGAAGGTTTTTGATGTCATTCAGCCCAAGCAGTCTATTGTACTTACCACCATCAATTTTGTTGAAGGCCGGCATGTGTTTGTAAAAGAATCTGACCCTGCATTGAAAGCTGCACTGGAAGCATTGAAAAGTTTACCTTCTGTAGAAGTGGAGTTGCAGGGACATGTTTGTTGTGCTGACCCGGTTCAGGCAGACCTGGTAGATCTTGATACCAAAGAATTCAAGTTATCTTATAACCGGGCCAGGGCGGTATATGATTATATGGTGAAGAATGGTATTGATCCCAAACGCATGACCTATAAAGGTTTTGCAGGAAGAAGGCGTCTTGTATTTCCCGAAAAAACAACAGCAGATGCCAATAAAAACAGGAGGGTTGAGTTTTTTATCCTGAAGAAATAACTGCGAAAAAATTGTCCCCTTAATTCCTGATCATTAATTCAAATACAATATGAAAATAAGATTTTGTCTCGCCGTTGCAGGCTTTATTGTGCTTGGCGGATTATTGGATTCCTGTGCACCAACAAAAGGCGCGCATCTCACAGGTAGTAAGAAAATGAGAGGTGGCTGGATGCTTGCCTCGGTGGATGTTGAAGATACTGCTGCTATTTATCAGTCGCTACCAATATTTGAAGACGCAGGTATTTCCTGTTTAAAGGGGACGGCATGGACGTTTGACGAAAATGATCTTGGCGAGTATACCGTTGTACCTGCTAACACTGGTAGTTGTATTAAGGGTATACGAAAGATCAACTGGTTAATGCTGAATATTAATGGAACAGATTTTCTTCAATTCAGAAGGGCAAGTGCTGTAGCAGGTGTAAAGAAAGACAGGTTTACCAACTATATTCTTGAAATTGAATCGTTGGATAAAACGATGATGCGGTTAAAGTACCCGGTTTATTACAATGGTAATACAACGGTGATGCATTTCAATTTTAAACATATAGGTAAGTAATAACGCTTATTAAAAATTTAAAGGTTTCCGTTTCATATACAATCAGTGCCGCCGATACAGGCGGCATTTTTATTCAGGCGATGATCGAAGAGTTGGACGGTAAGTAGATAATTGCGATCTGGGTAACAAATAAAAAATGGATGTCTTCTTTACTGCGATAAAAGAAAACATCCACTTTGTAATAAGTTGTCAGAAACGTTTGTTAATTACCAGTAGCCGATGCTGTAATTACTACGCTTGTTAAACATATAACGTACAGAAATAAAGAAAGAGGTGTATGAATCGTTATTGTTATTATGATGATCTGCACGATCAACACCGGGTTTCACTTTCAATGGTGTTTTTGAACGGGAATAGAGCGCTTTGGCCAAGGCCGCTTTTGCGGGATCAGAGGAGAAGTAAGAGTCAAACAATTTTGGATCGATATAGGTGGAGCCTACATCAATTAATATAATCTGTAAAGGTGTACCTGAAGATAAATCCTGATGATATAGAAAACTGTGGATTGATGACAAATCGTACGCCGGCAGTAACTGGTATATAAAACTGGTAAAGGCTGTATTCATGGCGATCAGGATACTCTGCAAAATTTTGTCCTTCCAGGTGTAGTGGCTGAAGGTCTATCCATTGGTTACCATATTTGGTTTTTGGGTTGAAATGAAACATGCCTACCCCTGCACCGATATAGGGACGCAACCTTCCAGCAGTAAAGTCCTGGTTGATCAATGGCAGGGGAAAGACTTCTGCGCCAACATACGCTTCCCAGATAAATGATTTAAAACTCAGGTTCCTGTTATAGCGCCATCTTTCTGCACCATTTTTATTATTGATCAGGCTATCCGCACCCATTACACTTGTAAAGTTCAGGCCACCGATAATACTGTACCATGATCTTGGATAATAGTTGAAGGAGATACCTGCCAATGGCCGCGCTGTTTTAAAAACATAATCTTTGGCAAAGTTTTTTCCTACACCAAGCTTGCCTCCAAGATCGCCGAGAAATGCATTGGCGCCTAACTGTAGCCCAAATTCATACTTGCCTTGCGGGTCCAGTTCTTCATCATCATAATATCGGTACTGGGCTTTTGAAAAAAGAGGGATGATTGCTAACAGCAGGATGCATGGAAATAATTGTCTTCGACAGGACTTTCGGATAGTTTTCAACATAAAAAGGTACTTGTTAAACGGTAGTGGATCTTAGCGTATAAAGTTACACTATTGAATCATATTTTGGAACGTGGCGAATGGAATGTAGCGATATTGCCACAAGCATATTATGATCTCCTTAAAATCATTCTTCAAGCAGCAGTAGCTCATCTATATACCAGTGGCAAATTTTAATAGTCAGGTGTGCTAAAAGTCATCACTTATCGATGACAGGAGGCTGATAACACACTAATACTGTTCTTTATCAGTAATCAGTGATAAATGAAATTTAAGTTGTTTTTAAGTAGTTGGTGAATGTTGTGAAAGTTACTGCCAATGCGGGTTGAAGGCTGGTATAAACATGCAGGAGTTAATACCTGTATCTGCTTATATTCAGTCAGTTTCTTTCGCGATATAATATCTTACCCTTGCTGGTTATCTTTGTTTGCATATGTTGTAATCACAAACCTTTACGAAAAGCATTCACTGTTTGTCTTTTCCTGAAATGGTATTGATGATAATGCAAACCATCATTTTTTCTCATTTAATAATTATAAAACACCATGCTGTTTATGAAGACAATTATGTTAGCAATGCTTTTAATGTTTTCCGGCTGCGGGCCTACTGTTCAATATGTAGGCCGCAATTATACCCCAACGACCAACGTAGATATTTTCTTTAGTCCTAATGATATCAAAAGAGAATATGAAGTAATGGGTAAGATTGACGGCAAAGCATACCCGTTTACCGACTTTGAAAAGATACAGGCCAAAATTGTGGAAGAGGCAAAAAAGAGAGGCGCAGATGCAGTGATTATCTCCGGTATGGGAGAGGAAGTGATCAACTCTTCAAAAAATACTACGACCACTTCCAGCGGTGAGCAGAAAGATCAGTCATGGAACAGCACATCCGCCACGGTAACCACAACAAACAATCAAACCTTGAAAGTTATGCGGGCAGATTTTGTAAAGTATAAATAGTCTGCGATTGCCATTAATTCTGAAAGCCTGTAATGATCATATTGCAGGCTTTTGTTTTATCCGCATAAATATTTATTCTCGTTGCATAGATATAACACAGACTGGCTTATCTTACCGCCTGTCTTAACGGTTCTTGATCATGAAAAATACCTTGCTTATCCTTTTTTCTTTCTGCTATGTGGTTACAGTAGCAGGTCAGTCAAACAATCTTAAACTCTGGTATAATCATCCTTCAGGTGATGTATGGGAAAATGCACTTCCGGTAGGTAATGGCAAAGTTGCTGCCATGGTTTATGGGAATGTTGCACAGGAAATACTGCAGTTGAATGAGGGCACGGTATGGACGGGCAGCCCCAATCGCAATGATAACCCGGATGCATTGGCTGCATTACCGCAAATAAGAAAACTCATTTTTGAAGGCAAACAAAAAGAAGCACAGGAACTGGCTGCGGAAAAAATGCAGACAAGAAAATCCAATGGCCAGATGTTTCAGCCGGTAGGCAATTTATTGCTGAGCTTTCCCGGTCATGAAGGTTATACGAACTACTACCGGGAATTGGATATTGAAAATGCTGTAACATCCACCAGCTATACCGTTGATGGTGTTAAATATATCAGGGAAGTGTTTGCTTCTTTTCCATCCAATGTAATTGTGGTAAGATTAACTTCGGATAAGGCAGGCGCATTATCCTTTAACCTCTCTCTCACAACACAGCAAACCAATACTGAAAGACATCTGACGAAGAATACAATTACCTTAACCGGCGCTACTGCCGGTCATGAAGGTGTAGAGGGTGGTAAACTAAAATTTGCTGCCATCAGTAAGTTAGTTACCGAAGGAGGTACCACAAGTTTCCAGGATTCCACGATTACCGTACGCAATGCCAGCAGCGCTGTTATAATGATTGCGATGGCAACCAATTTCATCAATTATCAGCAGCTTGGTGGAGATGCGGTACAAAAAGCAAACACATTTCTTGCAACGGCATCCACCAAAGCATATACAATTTTAAAGAAGGCGCATATTCAAGCATATCAAAAATATTTCAAAAGAGTAACGCTTGATCTTGGCACCAGCGATGCTATAAACCAACCAACCGATGTGCGGTTAAAAGCATTTGCAGCATCCAGCGACCCCCAGTTTGCAGCGCTGTACTTTCAGTATGGCAGATACCTGTTGATCTCTTCCTCGCAACCTGGTGGCCAGCCGGCTACGCTGCAGGGAATCTGGAATGATAAGATGAGCCCACCATGGGATAGCAAATACACCATCAATATCAATACAGAAATGAATTACTGGCCGGCGGAGAAAACGAATCTTACCGAGCTGCATGAGCCGTTGATAAAGATGGTGAAAGAGCTAAGTGTGACTGGGGCGAAAACAGCACATGATATGTATGGTGCAAGAGGTTGGCTGGCGCATCATAACACAGACTTGTGGCGTATTACCGGCCCTGTGGATGCGATCTATTGGGGAGTGTGGAGCATGGGTGGTGCATGGCTTAGTCAGCACCTGTGGGAAAAATATCTTTACAGCGGAGATCGTACTTACCTTGCAGATATCTACCCCGTATTAAAAGGCGCTGCTATGTTTTTTGCGGATGACCTGGTGGAAGAACCAACACATCACTGGCTGGTAATCAACCCCGGTACTTCACCGGAGAATGCACCCAAAACAAGACCAGGTGTTTCTTTTGATGCAGGTACTACCATGGACAACCAGATTGTGTATGATATGCTCAGCGTTGCCATCAGGGCGGCAAAAGAATTGAAGAAAGACCTGCTCTTTGCCGATACGCTGGAAAACATCCGCAAACGGCTTCCGCCAATGCATATCGGCAGGTATGGGCAGTTACAGGAATGGCTGGAAGACCTGGATGACCCTGATGATCATCATCGCCACATCTCTCAGTTATACGGTCTTCATCCTTCCCAGCAGATTTCTGCCTATCGTACACCGGAACTTTTTAACGCGGCCAGGGTAACACTGGAACATCGCGGTGATATATCCACCGGCTGGAGCATGGGATGGAAAGTGAACTGGTGGGCAAGGCTGCTGGATGGTGATCATGCCTATCAATTGATCAGGAACCAACTTACACCTGTTGGTGTAAATAAAGAGGGTGGTGGCACTTATAACAATCTTTTTGATGCACATGCGCCTTTCCAGATTGATGGTAATTTTGGTTGCACTTCGGGTATTGCTGAAATGCTTGTGCAAAGTCATGATGGCATCATCCATTTGTTGCCTGCATTGCCATCCGTATGGCCTTCTGGCAGTGTTCACGGGCTTAGAACAAGAGGCGGGTTTGAGATTGTGGATATGCAATGGCGGCAAGGGAAGCTGGCCAGACTGGTGATCAGATCAAACCTGGGTGGCAACTGCCGGATACGTGTTGATGGCAAACCCAAAAGCAATGTGGTCATCAAAAAGGCTGGTGGTATAAATCCCAACTCTTTCTTTTATACTGAACAAACACCTGCGCCGGTAATAGCTTCATCAGCGGCTGGTCAATCACCTGTTATTCCTCAGGCAGAAGAATATGATTTTGCTACGGATAAAGGAAAGCAATATGTGTTTACTTTTTAACCTTTGGAAAATATCTTCCAATAAATAGCACATCCTGCAGCAGGTAATACAAATTATTTAAGAATGCTGCTTATATTGAAGCCATAAATGAAACTCTTCTAAGCTATGCAAATCAACACGAACGATGCTGCCGTAACTTCCAGCGCCAAAGGAGGTGCTAACCTTTTTGTTATTTCACTTATCGCGGCATTGGCCGGGTTTATCTTTGGGTTTGATACAGTAGTAATCTCGGGTGCGAACTTGCCCATTAAAGAGTTGTGGCATACCTCACCGCTTTTTCATGGCTTTTTTATTATGTCGATGGCTTTATGGGGAACAGTAGTAGGTTCCATCTTTGGTGGATGGCCTACTGAAAAATGGGGAAGAAAGAAAGTGTTGTTATGGGTAGGACTTTTATTCAGTATCTCTTCCATAGGTTCAGCCGTTGCACAGGACCCTTACACGTTTTCTTTTTTCAGGTTTATCGGTGGCCTGGGTATTGGGGTATCATCGGTAGCTGCGCCTACTTATATTTCTGAAATATCAACACCGGCTACAAGAGGAAGGCTTGGGGCCATGTACCAGTTTAATATTGTATTGGGGATACTCATCGCTTTTCTTTCCAACTATTTTCTGAAAGGAGTAGGCGGTGGTAATGACTGGCGCTGGATGCTGGGTATTATGGCAATCCCTTCACTCATCTACACATTTATGGTGTTTAGTATCCCTGAAAGCCCGCGCTGGCTGATTACGGTAAAAAAGGATGATGCAGCAGCGGAGACAGTGATGAGAAGACTTGGAATCATTAATCCGGAAGAAGAAATAACATCTATCAAAGCCGGTAATGCTCTTGAGGTATTAGCTGGCAATAAAAAAGGCTTTTTTAGCCGCAAGCATAAAACTATTCTCTGGCTTGCCTTTATGGTCGCATTTTTTAACCAGTGGTCTGGTATCAACTTCATTTTGTATTATGCTCCGGAAATACTGGAACGTGCCGGGCTGGCTTCAAAAGAATCTTTACTTAATTCTATTGCAATAGGAGGTACCAATTTAATTTTCACTTTTGTAGGCCTTTATCTTATTGACAGGGTGGGCAGGAAAACCTTACTGCTCATAGGTTCTTTCGGTTATATTATCAGCTTATCAATGGTGGCCTGGTCTTTTGCTTATCAAAGCGGCCCCGGTTTTTTATTGTTATTTCTTTTGTTGTTTATTGCATCGCATGCTATTGGTCAGGGCGCTGTTATATGGGTATTTATTTCCGAAATATTTCCAAATAAGGTCAGGGCGCTTGGCCAATCTTTTGGCGCCAGTACACATTGGGTTTTTGCCGCGATTATCACATTAATCACTCCTTTTTTCCTGGATAAAGAAAATGGGGTATTTCATGAAGGAAAGAGCCCATGGCCCATTTTTGCCTTCTTTGCTTTTATGATGGCACTGCAGTTGGTGTGGGTATTAACCCGGGTTCCCGAGACCAAGGGTGTTTCACTGGAAGAATTGGAAAAAAGATTGGTGAAGAATTGATGCGCATCAATACATGTGAACCCGGTTCAACTATATAAATGATTATTCCTGTTTATAAAACTTAATATGAAAAACAAGTTGCTGATTTATGCCTGTTTGTTGCAAGTTTTTTTATTCTTATGCATCATTGTTGGGGCGCAACAGAAAGTAATTACCCCGGGGGAAGTCTGGCCCGATAACCAGGGAAATCATATACAGGCGCATGGTGGTGGAATTATCAAAGTAAAAGATACCTGGTATTGGTATGGCGAAGAACGGCGGCAGGGATTAGACTCTAACTATCGCTATGTAAGTTGCTATAGTTCTAAGGACCTCGTAAACTGGAAATTTCGGGGAGACGCTTTAAAGCTTTCTGATCCCGATCATCTGGGATTAAAATGGGTACTGGAAAGGCCAAAAGTATATTACAATAACAAAACGAAGAAGTATGTAATGTATATGCACCTGGATGATCGCAGCTATAAACTCGCCAGTGTGGCGATAGCGGTAAGCGATCAGCCTGATAAAGATTTTAAATATGTTAAACACTTCAGACCGCTTGGCCATGAAAGCCGGGATATCGGGCAGTTTATTGATGATGACGGAACCGCCTACTTGGTTTTTGAAGATCGTCCTTACGGTTTTCGTATCGCAAAGCTGTCTGATGATTATATGGATGTAGAAAAAGAAATGTGCCTGATTCCTCAGCATATGGAAGGTGGTGCAATTGTACACTATAAAGGTTTATATTATTCTATCGGCTCCGCACTTACCGGCTGGAATCCCAATCCCAATAAATACGCAACGGCAACCTCTCTGGAAGGGCCATGGACGGCATTCGAAAACATTGCACCCCCTGAAACAAATACTTATGGCGCTCAATCTACCATGTTGATTAAAGTTGCAGGTAAAACAGATACTACAATTATTTACATGGGGGATATCTGGAAGCCCAAAACTCAGTGGGATAGCCGTTACCTGTGGATGCCATTGGAAATAGGCAATGGTAAACTATGGCTGCCAAAACCGGAACCCTGGCTGCTGGATGTAAAAAGTGGAAAACATAAAATACAGAAGCCAAAAGATTAAAAAATGTATGTATCTTTTATAAATAGTTAAATAACAATGCCTTAGGTTGAATTAATAGAAAAACTTCCTTTTAAAATTTTATTTATCCAAATAGTAAAGGTTGTCTGAGCAGATCAGGCAACCTTTCTTTTTGTTGGCTATCACGTCCCTAACCACTTGTCATTCCTAATAACCGCTCGTGGTAAAATAATGTACTATGCAAAACATAGTACCTACTTTTGAACTGTAATTAACAACAAATAGTACCAAACTAATTAAAATACTGTATATGAAACAGATTCTTGTTTTTCTAATGTTTTTTAGCTTCTTTGTTCCTTTTGCAAAGGCACAGGAAGCTACTATTAAAGGAAAGGTGGAAGCCGGCCAGAAGGCCGTTGATGCAGCTTCTGTATTGTTATTGAATGCAAAAGATTCCACTACGGTTAAAATGGCCGTTACCGATAAAACCGGCAGCTATTTATTTGAGAAGGTAAAGCTGGGAAAGTATCTGCTGGCCGCTCAATTAGTGGGTTATCGTAAATATTACGGTGATGCTTTCGAAGTAAAAAGTGGTGTATTGCAGGCTCCGGCAATCGCAATGCAGGTTGCTCAGGATCAGTCATTAGGGGCTGTAACGGTAACCGCAAAGCGCCAGCTCATTGAACAAAAGATTGACCGCACGATTGTAAATGTAGATGCATCTCCAACCAATGTAGGTCTTACCGCGCTGGAAGTTTTAGAGAAATCACCCGGAATTACCGTTGATAAAGATGGAAACATCAGCCTGAAAGGCAAACAGGGCGTACTGGTATTGGTAGATGGAAAACCTACTTACCTCAGCGCTGCCGACCTTGCCAACATGCTAAAGAATATGGCCAGCAATAACCTTGACCAGATTGAAATTATGACCAACCCTCCTGCCAGATATGATGCCGCAGGTAATGCAGGCGTCATTAACATCAAAACAAAAAAGAATAAGATCAAAGGCATGAACGGCAGCATAACACTTGGCGGTGGTATGGGTATTCAGCCAAAAACAAACAATAGCATCAACCTTAATTATCGTACCGGAAAAATAAACCTGTTTACCAACTACAGCCATAACTGGAGTAAAGGTTGGGGCATGCTGGATCTTACGCGCAAATTCGTAGACGCAGATACACATGAGCTTGAATCAATCTTCAAGCAAAAAACTACCCGCCATCCTAATTACCAGAATCATTCTTATAAAGTAGGCATGGATTATTTTGCCAGCAAGAAAACTACCTTGGGTATTGTGATCAACGGTTACTACAATCCCGGTAAAAATGATATGGATAACATCACCAATATTTATGATGCTTCTAACCAGTTGCAGCAACAAACCATTGCCAAAAACAGCACCCGTGAAAAGTGGGCCAATATTGGTGGCAACCTGAACCTTCGTCACGCTTTTGATACAACAGGTACCGAACTTACTGCTGATGTTGACTACATGCGTTATACTTCAGACAACAACCAGATGTTCGCTAATTATTTCTATAATCCAAGCGGTGGTAAAATTCAACCTGATGAAATATTGAGAGGTACGCTTCCGTCTGCCATTAATATATACAGCGCAAAGGTTGACTTTACCAAACCTTTAAAGAACAACGCGAAATTTGAAGCCGGGGCTAAAACCAGTTATGTAAAAACAGATAATGATGCGGCTTATGATACACTGGCCGGAAGCATGTGGGGAAGAGACCCACGCAGAAGCAACCACTTCCTTTATACTGAAAATATTAATGCAGCCTATGTAAATTATAGCAGGCCGCTAAGTAAAAAATGGAGTGCCCAGTTAGGTCTTCGTTTGGAAAATACGGTATCAAAAGGTCGCCAGTTAACCACCGGGGAAACGTTTAACAGGAATTACACACAGCTGTTTCCTACTGCTTACCTCGGCTATACAATGAACGATAAAAACCAGTTTGCACTTAGTTACGGCCGAAGGATTCAGCGCCCTGATTATGGTGATATGAACCCGTTCTATTACTTCCTGGATAAATATACTTATGAAGTAGGTAACCCTTACCTGAGACCACAATTCAGTCATAATATCGAACTTAATCATACCTATGGCGGATTCTTAACAACCTCGCTTGGGTATAACAAAACAAAAGACATCATACAGGATGTTTTGGAACAGATTGACAGCACTCACACGTCTTATGTAAGAAAAAGCAATATCGCCAGCCAGGATAACATCAGCTTTAGTGTAAGCGCCAACTTCCCGGTTACGAAGTGGTTTAGAACCAATATCTATTCCCAGGTGGTGTATAACAGGTACAAAGGGGTGATCAATAATGCGTATGAAGATGTAAGCGCTACCGGTTTTATGGCCAATATTTCTAACCAGTTCACCTTACCCAAAGAATGGACGCTGGAACTTAGCGGTTTTTATCGCAGTAAAATGATTGAAGGAACCCTGGTGGCGCGGCCAATGGGAGTGGTAAACTTTGCAGTAAGTAAAAACGTATTAAAGAAACAGGGAACCATCCGTTTGAATGTGCGTGACTTCCTGGATATTCAGCAGTTTAACGGCTACAGCAAATACCAGAATGTAGACGTTGCAATTCATAACGAGTGGGATAACCGCGTGGTGAACCTGAGCTTTACCTGGCGTTTTAGTAAAGGCCAGGGTGCGGGCCAGCAACGTAAAAGGGGAGGAGCCGGTGATGAGGCAGGTCGTGTAAAAGGCGGCAACAACTAATCTATATACAGTACAACCTTAAATCCTTTGCAGCTCCGGAATTATTCCGGGGCTGTTTTTATTTCAGGGAGTAAAAAATTCTCCATATTAGCAGGGCTGATAACATGTGTTTCCGTAACTGTATAATTGGTTAAGAATGTTGATGGAAAACGAGCTTTCTTTTTTCCATTGAACCGGCAATGGCTTTTAGCCTTGCAGAAGTGGTGTTGTATAACATTTCCCGCACATCTGCTTCATCACCATTCAGGTAAAGATGATCGTTGTTTTTTAGCAGTGATTCTATTAGCGTTGATTTGCCGGCTTGTCGCGGGCCAAATAAAGTAATTGCCTTTCCCTTAAAAAGCCTTTTTTGTATTTTGAAATATAATAGGCGCTCAATCATAAATCAAAAGCATAATATTTTTGGATTTTAATAGTATAAAATGATAATATTTTTGGATTGCAGTCGTATAATATGATAATAATGAGCTGAAATACATTAATAATTACTTACACACGAATGAGGGTTATGAAGAAAATCTCAGCCTTGCCATAAACTAAAAAGCACCTGCATAACAGGTGCTCTAAGCAATTGGTTGAAGTTTTGCGGATAATAAAAATCTTTAAATCTTGAAACCAATCGTTAATAAAAAATTGCTGCGGTTGTTTTTTCCTTCCGCAAAAGTATTGGCTTTGTCACTTAAACGATAAGGGAAATAAACATCCTTATTCATGCTGTAGGTATAAGTAAGGTCAATAAACATGCCATAGTTACGATAGCCAATGCCGGCGCTTCCCATGAATTTGCTGGCCTTTAATTCAGAATCTTTGTAAGGGCTACCGTAATAAGCGGCCCCTAAACGGGCAAGTATGGTATTGAATTTCATTTCGCCACCCAGTCTCAGGTTAACAGCTCCTTTATTGTAATTTTTAATCGCATCATTTAACGCGTCATAATAGCTTTTACTGCTGCCATTATTATCATCTGTTGCATGATACCGGGAACTCCTGTAGTTTACATATTCAATATCCGCGGTAATAAATCCTTTCTGTTGTGCAAGATCACTGCCGGTAATAAGATAAGTGCCGCTTGCCAATAACTTGTAGGGAGTAGTTTGAGCGTAATCCACCTGGGAGATGCCTCTTGGATCAAGATTGTTTTGCTGGATTACTTCATCGCTTGTTATTGTACGTGGCTGAGTATATTTTTCCAGGTCTGTTGAAATGGAAGAATAATAATCATCCTTGAAAACTATATATGACGGTGTATGAAATGCAACCCCAAACCTGAAAGCATTGCTGGCCTTATAAATCATCCCCAGCTTAGCATTTAAACCAATACCTGTAGATGTATACCGCATCATGTAATCAAAATAATTGAAATCGTTATTATCATTACCGCTAGGATCTTCCTCTCGATAATTCAACGTTCGGTTATACTTAATATAAGGGATGTTTATACTTCCCCCCAGGTACAACCTGTCGTTTTTATTACCGGCAAAACCGAGAGATATTTCATGATAGCCTCCGCTGGTTTGTTCGTCATATATCTGGTGCACCCCTTTGTCAGAAGGTACATTAAATACCTGGCTGAAATATTCCAAACCACCGCCGGCAGTGGTAGAATCAATCAGGTATGATTTATACGCCAGCGAAGAGCCCAACGGAAACATAAACAATGCATCATTTGGCGATGTATTATTGTACGTTAACTCTTCTATCCACTGTTCAGTAAAGGAGCTGAAATTATTATTCGCAGAGAAATGGTTATGGGTATTATAACTCGCTAACTGGGTTACAGAGATGGAAAATGCAGTGCTTGTCCACCCGCTGTAGCGATTGGCAAGCGATCCCGCCACATAGCCAATCGGGCCGTAAGTAAAGGCTGATTTTGAAACGCTTGAACTGCTATCCCTGTAATTGAATTTGGTATTGTTCAGGTACAATCCCGGTGTAAAAACAAACTCCCTGGTCTTATATAAACCTAGACCTGCAGGATTTATATTGGCAGAACTGATGTCTCCGCCAAGCGAACCTCCGGCGCCACCTAAACCCATATTACGAGCCGTACCATTTGGAATAAACCAGGCAGTTCTCAGGGCATCATCCGGGCTTTGTGCTTTTACCTGTGTTGCAGTAACAATTATTGCTAATAAAGGGACCGTGATTCTTTTCATACGATTAACTGGCTAGGTATAACTTTCCTGCGGACTAGTTTCTTCCAACTATTCCCCTCTACGTGGTAAAACGTAATATTGATAAAGGCTATTGTCCTTAGACGATTAACAACTAGCGTGGAGGTCTTCCTCCGCCACCACCACCAGAACTCCTGGGTGCTGATCCTCCGCCACCACCTGAACTGGAACCACTGCTGGGTGAGTAGCTTCTGGATGCTGGTGTATAACTTCTGCTGCTGTTGTCATTACTGTACGTACTGCGGCTGTTGCTGTTGTTATACCTTGAATAATTGGCATTATTGCCGTTGCGGTTATTGTAATTATAGTTCCTGAAGTTGTTGTTATTATAACCGGAAGCCTTGCTGAAGTTAGTGTTCTTATAACTGTTTAGATAGCTGGTGTTCCTGGCAATAGAAGTCTTCGGATTTTTATAAGCGATCACGGTGTATCCCGGTGAATACCATCCGCCACCATAGCCATAACCGTAATAACTGTTATACCCGTAACCATACATGCTTCCTAAACCCCATGCAGGATATCCGTAACCTAAATAAAGGCCGCTGTTAAAATAAGGATTGAAAGAATAAAACAGGGAAGACCTGGAAATACTGCATCCATAACCAAAGTCATAGCGGCTGTCGTTCCAGTAATTGTAGTCATCAATGCCATCCCATCTTGACCTGTTCTGTACTTTCATACGCAGGTACTGGTCGTCATTACTACTAATATAATCCTCATAGCGGTCATCGGTGCTCCTGTTATCTGCATAACGCACTTCTCTCGCCGTACCGGGTGAGTAATAAACATCGTCCGGAGTCTGTGTACTCTTGTATGCCGAAGAGCAGCTAGTTAAAACTGCAGCTACGCAAATAAGGTAAAATATATGTCTTTTCATGGTGATGTGATTGAGTAGTTTCTAATATGAAGTTACTACATTTGCCACTTTCAAAATTAGGAGATATTATTAACAAATATCTTTTAATACCTCTAAAAGTTACTGTGTTTCAATGTTAATGAATAACTAAAACTAACGTGCGTTTGCCGGAAACCCATTGTTGGTCTTGCAATGATGTTGTTTCATCGCGAAAATTGCACGCAATAGTTTTAAGTGAGTACGTAAAGTAAAGGCAGGCCGTTGGCGCAAATATGTTAAAATGAACTGCCGGAAACCACCGCTTTTACAAGAAATAAACAGGCAATAAATAATGTATTGCCGGAACAATATTTAATCAATTATGGGCAAAGAGATTACTTCAAGAGAACAGGATTATTCGCAATGGTATAACGACCTTATTATAAAGGGAGGCCTTGCTGATTATAGTGCAGTACGCGGTTGTATGGTGATAAAACCACACGGCTATACACTTTGGGAAAACATGCGTGATGCGCTGGACAAGATGTTTAAGGATACCGGCCACGTTAATGCTTATTTCCCTTTGTTTGTACCGAAGAGTTTGTTTGAAGCTGAGGAAACCAACGCTGAAGGTTTTGCAAAGGAATGCGCGGTAGTTACGCATTATCGTTTAAAAAGTGATCCCAACAATAAAGGCAAACTGATCGTTGACCAGGAAGCAAAACTGGAAGAGGAACTTATTGTTCGCCCGACCAGCGAAGCGATCATCTGGAATACTTATAAAGGATGGATACAATCATATCGTGACCTTCCTATTCTTATCAATCAATGGGCAAACGTGGTAAGATGGGAAATGCGTACGCGTCTCTTTTTACGCACCGCCGAGTTTTTGTGGCAGGAAGGGCATACGGCACACGCCACCAAAGCTGAAGCCTTAGAAGAAACGGTAAAGATGCTGAATGTATATGCTGATTTTGTAGAGAACTGGATGGCATTGCCTGTAATAAAGGGAGTTAAAACGCCCAACGAACGTTTTGCCGGTGCTGAAGATACTTATTGCATTGAAGCCTTAATGCAGGATGGTAAAGCGTTACAGGCTGGCACTTCGCATTTCCTGGGGCAGAACTTTGCAAAAGCTTTTGATGTGAAGTTTACAGATAAGGAAAATAAACTGGATTATGTGTGGGCCACAAGCTGGGGCGTGAGTACACGTTTGATTGGTGCATTGGTAATGGCACACAGTGATGATGATGGCCTGATCATTCCGCCAAAAATTGCCCCGGTGCAGGTGGTGGTGGTGCCTATCTTTAAAGGAGAGGAACAAAAAGCCCGTCTTGATGAAAAAGTAAATGGTATAATTAAAGAACTAAAGGCATTGGGTGTTTCTGTGAAATATGATGATAATGAAAACCAGCGTCCGGGGTGGAAATTTGCACAGTATGAAATGCAGGGTGTGCCCGTAAGAATTGCCATTGGAGCAAGAGACCTGGAAAACAACGTTGCAGAAGTTGCCAGGAGAGATACCAAAGAAAAACAGAGCTACAGCCTGGATGGCATTGCTGAAAAGATTAAAACATTGCTGGAAGATATTCAGCAGAATATTTATAATAAAGCGCTCGCTTATCGTGATGAACACATTACAAAAGCCGATAGCTGGGATGAGTTTGTTCAATTGCTGGATGAAAAAACCGGCTTTATTTCTGCCCATTGGGATGGTACTGCAGAAACGGAGGATAAGATCAAGGAGCTAAGCAAAGCTACCATCCGGTGCATTCCGCTGGATAATGTACAAGAAGCGGGTAAATGTATTTTAACCGGCCATCCTTCTGCCCAACGGGTATTATTTGCAAGGGCTTATTAATTGTGTAATCTTCAAAAATAGTTGCTAAGAGACCAATGCTTTGATCTGAGTTACCTGTGATCATATACCAATCGCTGAATTTTTTCCGGCTGTTATTTGGTCACAGGTTAATCCGTTACCTGCATTCATATAAGCCCGCGAAACGCTACAGCGATTTTGTAATGCGGTGAATATTTATAAAAAAACACGCAAATACGGGTTGGGGATTTTCCATCCACTAGGAATGTTCTATCAAGAATATTTCTGTTACTGATAATCTTTTCTGTTCTTGGCTTTTCTGAAATTTAGTAACACCGGTAAGATAAGTGCCAAAGCCCATCAATAAATACTACCAATGACTGGAAACAAGCCATTTGCCGGCTTTGCAGCAGATATAAGCAAAGATTGGTGCGGCAAGTACATCAAAAGTATAATGTACATGTTGTACTAATACGCAAATGCCAACTGTAGAAGCAGCGATCAGCGCCAGCGTTTTATCCCTTTTTTTCTCGAGACACAGGAAAATAAGAAACTGGCAGGCGGTATGGCCGCTAAAGAAAAGATCTTTGGTGATAAAATTCTTGCCGTAAAAAATATTACTAACCGGGTCTATCAACGGGATAAGTCCGTCCGGCGGGTTAAGTGGTACCAATAATATAGTAAGTAACCGCAGTGAGCTTAACAGGATAAAACTGTAAATACAGTTGAGAAAAAGCACCGGGGATTGAACGCTTCTGACAATCGCCAGGATGGTCATACTCCAGATGATAAAGAAAATTGGTAACGAAACATCTTTAGGGCCGATATGTCTTAACACAACATCATTGATCTGCGTTCCCTCACGGGTTTCAATAAAATGAAAGTAAAACGGGAATACAATCAATAAGAAAACAGTCAGCACGATGGCTGTAACGCATTTTCGTTTAAATAACGGCGACTTCCATGCGCATTTCCATGGACTATCCTGTAAACTTAATTCAGCTTCATATATAGGAGGCATCTCTCGGCTTAAAATTTTAAACAGGCAAAAATATAATTACCAAGTTTATTTTCAAACTTAAAGATCATTTAATATTAATGGCCGGTTTATTGAAATTTTAAGCGGCAATGTTAAATCCTGTGAATGGATGAATACGCAGGAGTATAAACTGTGTGGGCTACACCACAACTCTTTTGCCGCTGGCCGCCGATGCATAAATAGCTTCTACAATTCTTATATCACGCAAGCCTTCTTCACCCGGCACCAGCATAGGTTTACCCTGCATAATGCTCAAAGAATTATCGTCCATTTGTGTTGCCTGTTGCCAGGGTACTTCGTAAGAATGTTTAATTGCGCCTAGCGGACTGCTTCCCTGGAGACCGTTATACCCGGAATAAGGTTCCATTTTTATATCACCCTTTTCACACTGGATGGTAAGGAAGTTAACGTTTTCACCAAAACTTGTTTTGATGTCTGCCAGCACGCCGCCGGGAAATTCAAGCTGCGCAACCGCTGTTTCATCAAGCCCGTTTTTATAAATTTCAGGCCGTGTAGTAGAAGTCTTTGCAGAAACCACGGCAACAGGTTCCATACCTGTGCCAAGCCTTGCACCCTGTATGGCATATACACCCATATCATACATTACACCTCCTCCCAATTCTTTGATCTGTTTCCAGTGATTGGTGCGGTTATCCCGGTAACCGGCAGCACAGTTTAACTGCTTTACCTTGCCCAGTAATTGTTGTTTCACAATGCGGCGGTATTCCTGTGTATTGGGTTCGTGATGTAAACGATACCCGATGGCAAGCGATCTTTTATTCTTATTGCATGCATCAATCATTGCCTGGCATTCTGCAACTGAAATTGCCATCGGCTTTTCGCACCATACATGTTTACCGGCATTCGCTGCTCTTATCACATACTCTTTATGCATGGATGGCGGCAATACCACATACACTACATCAATGTCTTTATTATCGGCAATCTTATCAAAGGTTTGATAATTATAGATGTTACTTTCGGGGATATTGTATTTGGCTTTCCATGCTTCTGCCTTAGCCGGCGTACCGGTAACAATACCTGCAAGATAGCAGTGCTTTGTTTGCTGTAAAGCCGGGGCAAGAAGGTCTGTACTGTAATAACCAAGGCCAACAAGCGCAACACCCAGCTTATCTTTCTTATATCTTGCTGCATTCAAAATGCCCGGAGATAAAAATGCGGCACCACTGCCAAGGGCTAAAGCTTTAATAACTTCTCTGCGTGATGTTAAATTCATGGTGATGGATTTTGCTGTTAAATAAGTTGATAAGTGAACATGTCCGGCTACTAACTTAACCAAAATGGGCTAACCTGTAAAAAGAAATTGACAATTTTATGGAGGATAATATTTGTTGTGAATCAAAACGAACATCTCAATTACTTGCAGTAAACCCTAAAGACACACAATGATTGACATAACTTCGTTTGCTTTTGATAGGAAATAATAACCATCAAGCCTCTAAAACACGAAACGAAATTGGTAGTGTTTTAATATCTTCTTTAGTAACACTGCGCGTTCGTTGCAAAAAACTACAGCAGCAAATTCTTCATCGTTTTTGTTTCTGCATCGTTTCCTCTATTTTAGTGCAAAATTGAAGGTATTGAAATCTATTCTTACAGAGCAGCAGGTGGCCTTATCTATAAAAAGGCTGGCGCACCAGGTTTATGAAAATCACCTGAATTTAGAGAACACTGTTCTTATCGGCATACAACCACGCGGAATATATGTAAGCGACCGTATTGTGGAAGAACTTAAAAAAATAACCGGCGAAGCAAATATTAAATATGGCAAGCTGGATATTACGTTTTACCGCGATGATGTGCGCAAGAGCCTGCATGTAGCCAACAAAACAGATATTCCTTTCAGCATAGAAAAACAGAATGTGGTAATTATAGATGATGTGCTGTGGACGGGCAGAACCATCCGCTCAGCGCTGGATGCACTGCTTGATTTCGGCCGCCCTGCCAAAGTAGAATTATGTGTATTGATTGACCGCCGCTTTAGCCGTGAATTACCTATACATGCAGATTATACAGGCACCGCCATCGACACTTTTCCTTCACAAAAGGTGATTGTGAAATGGAAAGAAAAAGGAGAAAAAGACGAAGTGGTATTGATGTAATACTACAGGTAAGCCTGCTGTTGAATACATGTGGGGAAAAAACTAAAAGACAGAAAAACGCAGACAATAAACTATCCATTATCTTCGCCATTTAATGAAACTATCTACTCGTCATTTGCTGGGTATAAAAGACCTGAATAAAGAAGATATCGGTCTTATTCTTTCTACCGCTGAACAATTTAAAGAGGTTTTACAGCGTCCCGTAAAAAAAGTGCCCTCATTAAGGGATATTACGATTGTTAATCTTTTTTACGAGAATTCCACCAGGACAAGAATGTCGTTTGAGTTAGCAGAGCGCAGACTTTCTGCAGATGTACTCAACTTTGCCGCAAGTTCATCTTCGGCTGCAAAAGGAGAGACGTTGCTGGATACCGTGAACAATATTCTAAGCATGAAAGTGGATATGGTGGTAATGCGCCACAGTGCAAGCGGTGCACCGCATTTTCTCGCCAAGCATATTCCCGCAGCCATTGTGAATGCCGGGGATGGCATTAATGAACATCCAACCCAGGCACTGCTGGATGCCTTTTCCATGAAGGAAAAAACGGGCAGGCTGGAAGGTTTAAAAGTAGCGATCATCGGCGATATTATGCACAGCCGCGTGGCACTCAGCAATATTTACCTGCTGGGTAAAATGGGCGCAGAGGTGACTATCGCAGGGCCGCCCACACTCATCCCTAAATATTTAACAGAAGCGTTTGACGTACGTGTTGAGTATAGTGTAAAGAAAGCGCTGCAATGGTGCGATGTTGCCAACGTGTTACGCATACAGTTGGAAAGACAAAACCAGCCGTTGTTCTCATCGCTTCGCGAATACAATATTGCTTATGGTATTAACCGCCGTTTGCTGGAAAGTCTTAATAAAGAAATTGTGATCATGCACCCAGGGCCAATTAACCGTGGTGTGGAGCTTGACAGTGATGTGGCAGACGGACCATCTTCCATTATTCTTAACCAGGTAGAAAATGGTGTTGCTGTAAGAATGGCTGCATTATATTTGCTGGCAGACAGAGAGAACTAAACAATAAGAGTTATTACCTGTTGATATTACAGTTGTGAACCTGTACCTGCTTTTCACTAAAACAACGATGGCTTATGCAACGCATTTGTCTTTTTCCCGGAACTTTTGATCCTGTAACACTTGGACATACGGACATCATCAACAGGGCATTGCCTTTATTTGATAAAATCATTGTAGGCATTGGTATTAACTCGTCAAAGAAACCAATGTTCAGTCCTGAACAGCGGATGCTCTGGTTCCAGGAAATTTATAAAGAAGAACCCAGGGTTGAGGCGCATGTTTATGAAGGCCTGACCGTGAATTTCTGCAACAGGATCGGCGCAAAATATATTTTAAGAGGTATTCGCTTTGTGAATGACTTTGAGTATGAAAAAACGATTGCCGATGCCAATCGCACACTTGATAAATCTATTGAAACCATTTTTCTTACCTGTGAACCACAGTATACTTCAATAGCATCAACCATTGTTCGTGATATCTTAAAAAACAACGGTAATGCCTCGCCTTTCCTGCCCAATGCAGTTATTAAATCACTGGCAGATTATTCAGAAGTGCAATGAGTATCTGGTTTAATAAGCAACTTAATCTTACAGATTTTGACCACTGGGGCAAAAATACCCTTGGTGAACACATCGGGATAAAATTTACCGAACTTGGTGAAGATTATCTTAAAGCTACGATGCCGGTTGACGCACGCACACATCAGCCTTATGGCATGTTACATGGCGGCGCTTCAGTAGCGCTGGCAGAAACGATAGGAAGTGTTGCATCTGCAATTGTGATAGACAACACCCAATTTATTTGTGTAGGACTTGAAATAAATGCCAATCATCTGCGCAGTGTTCGCAGCGGTTTTGTAGAAGCTACCTGTACACCCATTCACCTTGGCGCAAGTACGCATGTCTGGGATATCCGCATTCATGATGATAATAAAAAACTGGTTTGTATCAGCCGGTTAACTGTCGCCATCCTCCGCAGGAAAGATTAAATTAACAGCATAGTGCCAACCATTCCCTGTTATAATTTGTTGTTATGGCATTATTGGAATAGTGTTTGAGAGTTGGATAGCTTTAATTCAGCACAAAATAGATACAGCTATGCGCTTACCTATCGAAAGAATGAACGTAAAGGTTTACCCGGATTCTTCAAGAGTGATTGCCCGGTTTTTTTTCTCCAATAACGAAAGGGCAAAAAGCCTGATACAAAGAGTAATGTCGCTTGAAGAAGACCATGTGTACACCATAGTAATGCCTTTGCTGCAGGAGTTTTCAAAACGGCACCGTAACATTACACGTATACTGGAAAGACATTGCAAAAAACTGGAGCCTTTGTTTGATGAATTAAAGATTAACCCGCACGAGTTATCTAAAGTGCGGCGCTTATTGATCGGGTCTTATTTTACACACGAATATTCTATAGAATCAGCAGCTTTCTTTAATCCGTCTATTGTTGAAGACCCGGATCAGACTGACCTTACTGAAGGACAGAAAAGAGTGATCATCAGCTTCAGGGCAGTAGGTGAGGGGCATATTTCGTCCATCGTTTTCCGCAGGGCCATTATTGATCAGAACAATAATATCACCGTGATACCTGCCGGAGAATATATTGATGAAGCAGAGGTGGTGCGCAATTCCATTTATAACAAGAAACTTTTCCTGAAAAAGGCGCTTGAAGCAAAGATTGATGTAAATGTGCTGAATGAAGTAGAGAGCAAGCTGGATGAACATTTTGAATATAAGCGGTTGAAGAAATTTATTTCAGACTCACAGAATCTTGTGCAGGATGATATGCATAAGATGGAGTATGAAAAAATTCTCTGGCTCTCTGATTCCTATCATGAAATACAGTTTTCATATGATACGGATATATCAGACAGGGTTATCTTTCCTATTTCCGAATTTGAAAGTAAAGGAATTGAGGATGCCCGTTTTGTACGCTTTGTGGAAGATGATGGGGAAGTAAAATATTTTGCTACTTATACTGCTTACGACGGCACACTGATCTTACCAAAACTCTTGGAGACAAAAGATTTTTATCATTTCAAAGTACGGCCGTTGTATGGTAATGGAGCGCAGAACAAGAACCTGGCATTATTCCCGAAGAAGATCAATGGACAATATGCAATGATTTCCCGCATTGATGGTTGGAACAACTATATTATGTATTCCAAAAATATTGGTATATGGGATGATCCGCAATTATTACAGGCGCCCAAATTTCCCTGGGAGTTTGTACAGATTGGAAATTGCGGTTCGCCAATAGAAACAGAAGCAGGCTGGCTGATGATTACGCATGGTGTTGGCCCGATGAGACGTTATTGCCTGGGTGCAACCTTGCTTGATTTAAATGATCCTTCCAAAGTAGTTGGACATTTGAAAGATCCTTTACTGGTGCCCAATGATGACGAGCGTGAGGGCTATGTGCCCAATGTAGTTTATTCCTGTGGGTCTTTTATCAATAACAATTCATTGATTATTCCTTATGGTTTGAGTGATTATTCCGCTTCGTTTATCACGATTGGTGTAGATGTATTGCTGGAACGTTTGAAGAAGGATTGTTGTTAAGTAGATGAGTTCATTCTATAATGATATCCTGAACCTGCGTAAATAATAAGGCAGGTTCAGGAATATTTTACAGGATTTGATCATATACTTTTATGTAGTCTTCCACCATCTTATCGCAGGAAAAATTTGCCATCGCCCATTCACGACAATTCTCTCTTTTAATATGTACAAGTAGTTTAATAGAATCAACAGCCTCATCAACATTATTTACCAGGAAGCCTGTTTTGTTGTGTTGAATAAGTTCAGGCATTGAACCTTTATTAAAGGCAATCACGGGTGTTCCGCAAAGCATCGCTTCAGCAACACTTAAGCCAAAAGGCTCCTTAAAGTGGATGGGATGCAACAATGCGTAAGCCTTTCCCAGTAATTCATTTCTTTGTACTGCATCAGCATTGCCAACATATATAACTGACTCATTATCGATGAATGGTTGTACTTTCTCTTCGTAATATTTTTTGTCCTGTATAAGTCCTGCGATGATTAATTTTTTGCCTGCTTTCACGGCGATGTCAATTGCTTCTGCACAACCTTTATCATGATGAATCCTTCCGAAATACAAAAGATAATCATCCGGCTTTTCATTAAAGCTAAACTGCGAGGTCTGCAAGCCATTATAAACAGTGGCAATATATTCCAGCTCCGGGCTACGGTCAGCATTACTGATGGAAACATAATGATTGCTGCGATTATATTTTTTATAAACAGGCACAATCAATGGAGATGAAAAGCCATGTATGGTGGTAACCATGGGCGTTTTTATCAATCCGGAATAGGTAAGAGGTAAGAAGTCGAAATTATTATGTATAAGATCAAAATCATGTGCTTTCTCCATTAAATGACTTATATGCAGGCACTCGCAAACTTTTGCATCAACAGGTTGTGTTTCTTCATATCCTTTGGGAATAACCGCTTCCAGCTTTCCTTTGGTAACAGAGTCTCCTGTGGCAAAAAGTGTTACGTCAAAACCCCTGTCTGTTAGTCCTTCCGCAATGTTAGAAGCAACCTGCTCCCATGGGCCGTAATGTCTTGGTGGAGTGCGCCACGCCACCGGTGAAAGTATTGCTATCCGCATAAGTTTCTCTTCATAAAAAGTCCTGTCGGTCTGTTACCGGCAGGACACTATTATAAAACTGACACTAAACTATTGTTTCTGCTTTGTTCGATTGATGCTGATGTTCCGTTGCATTATTATACTGGTATTCCAGTTCAAAAGCATCCAGCACGGTAAGGTGTGAAATCAGGTAAGCCAGTGTACTTTCCGCTCCCTGGTTACGGTTAATACCACCAGATTGCAAGCCATCGCAACAACCTTTTGTTTCAGGATCATAAAGCGGTACACGCAAGGTATTTTCTCCAAGAAACCACAAATAACTTGTAAACATCTTTCCGATATGTGATGAATCATGTGTAACCTGGTAAGCCTGCAGGTACATCAACACCATCGCCATGATCTCTATTGCCTGCTGATCAAATGCCGGCATAGTACCTCCTTTATAATACCAGCCATCATTTCCTACCGGACTTAAATAACCATTGCTTAAAGTAAGTTTATCCAGGAAGTTTAATGAGTCCAGCGCAACTGCCCTGGTGCGTTCATCGCCTGTTATTTCTGTAGCACACAGTAATGCAAGCGGCATGATCGCATTGTCATAGGTAAGTCTTTCTTCAAACCATCGCCAGTCTTCTGTTGTATGATGCTTGTATGCATTCATGAGTGGAGTGCATAATTCGTTCATCAGGCTCAACACTTCTTCATGATACGGATTTACTTTCAGGTAATAATAAAGACCGATAATGGTATTTGCCTGTCCGCGTAAAAACTGTAATGTTTTACAATGCCTGAGTGATTTAAAAAACAGTTCTTCTGCAAACTCTTTATAGGAATCATTTGGAGCAGTATAGATAAGATAACCCAGTGCCCAGATGGTACGACCAAAAGAATCTTCAGAACCAACTTCATCAAGATATTCACGTTTAAAGCTCAGGAAGTTTCTAAAGTTTCCATCTTCCCGTTGCATATAATGGATAAAGCTTAGGTAAATCGGCAACATGCGAAGTGCGTCTGCATTACGGTTTTGCTGGTATGCCATCAGCGCCATAATCAAAGCCCTGGAATTATCATCAACACAATAACCCTCTTTCAGGTTTGGAATACCAAATTTTGCATGCTGAACAATCCCTGTATCATCCGTTAACCTTAACGCATGATCCATACTGAACTTTGGCATCAGTTCAAGATTAATCAATGCATTGTCTGTTCTTTTTTCTTCATGTTCCTGCGACATCACTTCTTCAAATAATTGCAGATAATGGCCGCCAGTTTTGGGCCAGCGAAGGTTTAATCCGTAATTGAATGCATTCTTTTTAATCGTGTTTAATCGTGATTCATTTTCCAGCAGATCAATCACCGTATCAGCTAAGGAGTCTGCATCTTTAAACGCAAAAAATGCGCCTCTGTCTTCATCCAGTATTTCCTGTGCATGCCAGTATGGAGTGGATACTACTGCTGCGCCACAACCTACCGCGTAAGACAGTGTACCACTGGTAATTTGGGCTTCACTCAGGTAAGGTGTGATGTAGATATCTGCAGCGCACAGGTAATTGATCAATTCATCTTCATTTAAAAACCGGTTTATAAAAACAAGATGTTTATCAACTTTTAATTGTGACGCCAGCAACTTAATACTATTGCGATATGCTTCACCTGAATTTTTAAGTACACCGGGATGTGTACTACCCAAAACCACGTATACAACATCCGGATTTTTTTCTACAATAGCAGGCAATGCCCGCACCACTGTCTCCAACCCTTTATTCTTACTGATAAGGCCAAAAGTGAGCAGTATTTTTTTATTTTTGAAAGATGCAATATTGGCGAAAGGATTAGTTACCGGTAGTTGAAAATCCGGTACACCATGTTCTATCAACTCTATGCTTTCGCGTGGTACATCGTAAATAGATACTAAAAATTCAACCGCACGTTTGCTCATCACCACAATCTTCGAACAGTTTTTGGCAATCTCTTTAACGATGATCTTTTGTATATAACTCGGAACCTGCAACACCGTATGCATTACACATACCAATGGTTTATTTAAACGATGTAAAAGTGGTAAAATATAAATACCGCTTTGTCCGCCATATATACCAAATTCATGTTCCAGTAAGCAAACATCGGCATCACTGTCGTTAATGTATTGGGCAGCTTTAATATAGTCTTCCTGTTCTTCCTGGCGAATAATTACTTTAACTTCTTCAGGGTAGTCATATTCCTCCGCGTCATCGCCTTCCTGCATGGCAACAATGTAGTAACTGTTTAGGCTATTATTTTGATTAACATTACTCCAGACTGCCTGAACAAGGTTCTCGTTAAAAGTTGCAATACCACATTTACGGGGGGGATGTGTAGAAATGTAAGCGATCTTCATAGCTATAGCGTTATTAAATAAACTGAATGATAAACAGTTACTAATGCTATGCCATTATATGATAATGATGTTGTTATGAACGATCAGGCGTTCGTTTCCTGCTTTGATTTAAGATAGTTGCGGACAATTTCCACAATATTTTTATAACTGTTGTCCAAACACTTTTCAATCTTCTTTTTTCCGGCCCACATAATCTGTTCAATATCTTCCTCAGTTTGGGGAATAAGCTTTTGTTTTCCCACGGCAGTCATTTCATACCAATGCGATTCTTTGATCACATCCTGCTGACTGTATTTATCAAAATACTCGTGATAAGTAATTCCAAGTGGCCGAATGATAGTTACTTCTTTCAGCCCGGTTTCTTCCTGCACTTCGCGAATGGCACATTGTTCTATCGTCTCGCCCTCGTCAAGTTTACCCTTGGGAAGGTCCCATTTTCCCCTGCGGAAGATCATCAGTAATTTGCCTTTCTCATTAATTACCAATCCGCCTGCCGCGATAATAGTCGGTTTCATACTAAAGTGTTTGCTGCGTTGAACGCATCCGTTTTTTTGAGCTGCAAACATAAGCGCTGTACCTAATTTTAGCAAGTGTTGTACGGGTATGTGTATAAGAATGTTCTGCTGCCATCAGCAGATAAGCAGCAGGCACTTATCTTCGTGCCACTTAAATTTTTCCTATGTCTTCAAATGAAAAAGTAGTTGCTGAAAAACTGCTTCAGGCAGGTGCAGTAAAATTGAGTCCTGCACAACCTTTTACCTGGGCAAGCGGCTGGAAGAGCCCGATTTATTGCGACAACCGCAAGGTGCTTTCTTTTCCTTTTATCAGGGATTTTATTAAAAGTGAAATGTGCAATGTGATATTTGAACAGTTTCCTGAAGCTGAGATGCTGGCTGGTGTAGCTACTGCAGGCATTGCATGGGGTGCTATGGCTGCTGACCAACTGAAGCTTCCTTATGTATATGTGCGCCCCAAGCCAAAAGAACATGGTATGGGTAACCAGATAGAAGGGGCATATGAAAAAGGGCAGAAGGTGTTAGTGATTGAAGACCTGATATCTACCGGTAAAAGTAGTTTGCAGGTGGTGGATGTTTTAAAAGCTGCCGGCGTTGAAATCGTGGGTATGGTATCCATTTTTAATTATGGATTTGATATTGCAAAGAATGCTTTTGAAAATGCAGGTATCCCTTATAAATCATTAACCAATTACGCTGCGCTGATAAGCCTGGCATTGGAAAATGGAACTGTGGCAGCGGAGGATGAACCTGTGTTGTTACAATGGCGCGAAGACCCGTCCGATTGGGGAAAGTAATAACGACGCTTCTGATAATGAAGCTTAAAAGCATATCTTAAGTTGCTTTAAACTTTTCAAAAGTGATCACATCCAATTTAATTAAATAACTTTCGTTATAAATCAAAAGCTTTCGCATGAAGAAGATGTTTTTGTCCGTTTTGCTGGTGACTGCGGTGATGGTAGGACGTACACAGGTAATGCAATCAAAGGCACAATGGATTACGTTTAACATTCCGCAGATCAAATGCTGGGAATGTAAAGACAGGCTGGAAAAATACCTCTTGAGAGAAACCGGTGGACAGGGCGATGCAGGCATTATAAAGTGGAACATTTATATGAGTACAGGAACCATGCGTCTTCAATATGTTCCGGACAGGATCACGGCCGATTATCTGCGCACCTCTATTGCCAATGCCGGCTTTGATGTAGATACCGTAAAAGCGAATGAGGATAGTTATAAAACATTGCCTCCGATCTGTAAGCGAAAAGAAGAAGGTGGCGGACCACAAAAAGGTAAGCCTTGTAATCTTCCTCCGCAGGACAGGATAAGCATGGCCGCGGTAAAAACCGGGAAGGACTAGCTTTCTTTTTTTATTTGGGTGATGTAGTCTTTCAGCCATGCAGAAAGTTCGTCTGCATTATTCATGATCATAGAATGCGTACCATCTTGTATGGTAACATTTGGCCTTGTGTATTTATACGGCAGTAAAATGTCTTTTCTGCCGTGAATGTGAACAAGGTTCGGCGGAATCGTCATATTTCTCCATTTTAGGATAGCATCTACCGCCCATACATCAAAATCCATATTTACATCATCCAGCAGTTCATTGATCACTGCATTATTGGCTTCACCTTTGGCGCCCAGCAATAGTTTGGCTATTGGCCTGCTAACGGTTTTTGATAGTTTGTGGGATGACCAGTTATGCACCGGGAATTTTTCAAACATCCTGAAATAGGCCGGAACTTCTTTATAGGTTTTTGCGCTTGATATAATGATTGCCTTCGCGGCTGGATTTGCTTTGGCTATTTCAGTTGCAATCATTCCGCCAAAAGACAATCCCACGATCACCGGATCCGGCTCTTCTATAAGTACCGACAACCTTTTTGCATAAGAAGGCAATGATTCTTTAGGTAAAGGGTCTATCCATTTGATAAAAACAGGTTCACAAAAGTTCAGCTTAAGAAAATTAAAGATCCGTTCATCTGCACCCAATCCTGAAATGAAGTAGACTTTCATAGTGTAGCAAATACTTTCAATGCAATTTAGGCTTTATGATAGGTAGAAACAAAAAGCCTGTAAGGTTTGGCAAAACCTTACAGGCCATATAAGAAGAAAGCACCAAGTCTGGTCTGTGTATCTACAAAATTGCTAATGTTTTTACACTTTCCTTACCCGATGCTTTCATGACCGTTTCTGCCTTTTTACGGGCTTCTTCAGTCTTTAAGATGCTTTCAATCTTTTCAGATTTTCTGCCTCTCAATTGTAACTCTAAGATACTATTATGAGACTGCTGTTTCCAAATTTTTACTGCTGTTGTTATGCACCCGTTACGCACTTGGTTGTGCACCTTTTAAGGTTGTATTTGCAGGTTTAAACGGCTAAATTCAGACGATCTTCACAAGATTATACTTCGACTTCCCCTTTTGAACAAGTATATATAAGTCGTGCAGTAAGATCGAGCGATCAATCTGCATTTTGATATCACTTACTTTTTTGCGGTTGATTTGAACGCCACCACCCTGAACCATTTTACGTGCATCCCCTTTACTGGTAAAAACCCCGCTATCTGCCAGGAAACTCACTACATCAACACCACTTTCGATCTTTTCAGCGGAATATTCAAAAGTTGTTACACCATCCAGTTGTTCCAGCTCCTCGAGGGAAAGGTTTTCTGCTGGTTCCTGCTGGCGGGCAAAAAGCTTTTCTGTTGTTTCCACCGCTTTTTCATACTCATCCTCACCATGTACAAAAACAGTGATTTCTTTCGCAAGCGCTTTTTGCAATACCCGTGCAGAGGCATCTGCCTCTTGTATGGCTATTATTGAGTCAATTTCAGCCTTGCCAAGAAAGCTGAATATTTTAATCCATTTTTTGGCATCCTCATCAGATGCTTTTAACCAGAATTGGTAAAACTCGTAAGGGCTTGTTCTTTCTGCATCCAGCCAGACATTCCCTTTTTCTGACTTACCAAACTTACCACCGTCACTTTTGGTTAGCAGCGGGCAGGTAAATGCAAAAGCTTCACCGCCGACTTTTCGCCTGATCAATTCTGTACCTGTGGTGATGTTTCCCCACTGGTCGCTGCCGCCCATCTGTAGTTTGCAGTTATGATGCTGGTATAACCAATAGAAATCATAACCCTGCATAAGCTGGTAAGCGAACTCCGTGTAACTGATACCGGTTTCACCCTCAATCCGTTTTCTTACACTATCCTTTGCCATCATATAGTTAACGGTAAGATGTTTGCCTGCATCACGCAAAAAATCAATAAAAGAAATTGATTTAAACCAGTCGTAATTGTTTACAAGTACTGCGGCATTGAGGGCGTCGCTGTTAAAGTCAAGAAAACGGGCAAGCTGGTTTTTAATCCCGTTCACGTTTTTCTGTAACTGGTCTTCATTAAGGAGGTTACGCTCCTCGCTTTTACCACTGGGGTCGCCAATCATACCGGTTGCACCGCCTACTAAAGCAAAAGGTTTGTGACCTGCTTTTTGTAAATGAACCAAAAGGAGAATAGGCACAAGGCTGCCGATATGCAGGCTGTCTGCCGTAGGATCAAAACCAATATATGCAGCAGTTAATTCCTTGTTTAATTGCTCTTCAGTACCGGGCATAATATCCTGCAACATGCCCCTCCATCTTAATTCTTCCACCAGGTTCATACGAAAAAATTTGCGCAAAAGTAACTACTATGCCTATATGACGTCTAAACCTTTTAATCTTTAATTAAGGCATTGAATTTGAAGTATCGATAAATCTTGGGAACTTTGCCCCAATATTCCTTTATCCTCAAACTCATGGAAATGCTTAAGAGAATCCTTGCCGCGCTGTTACTGCTAGCTGCAATTATTCCAGCCCATACGCAGAATTATCACAACGACTGGATTGACTACGCAAAATCTTACTACAAATTCAAGATTGGCAATTTTGGTACGGATGCAGTCGGTGCACCTGTAAAAACCGGTGTTGTAAGAATACCGCAATCTGCCTTGTTAAGTGCGGGCCTGGCCTATATACCTGTTGAGCAACTGCAGTTGTGGAGAAATGGGGTGGAAGTAATCCTCTACACATCCAAAGCGTCGGGCATTCTTGGTGCGAAAGATTATATCGAGTTTCATGGCGAAATAAACGATGGTAAACTGGATAAAGAGTTATATCGTCAACCCGAGTTTCAACTGTCTGATTACTGGAGCCTTCAAACAGACAGTATTTCCTATTTTCTTACCGTTAATCCTTCCGGCAATAACAAACGCTATCAATCTGCAAAAAATAATGCAGTTACGGCTTCTATTCAGCCTGAGAGAAATTTTACCGCTGACGTTACACGTTATTTCAGGTTCGAAATAAACAGGGGTCTTGCAGCCGTGTCAACCCTCAATCTTTACTCATCTTCTTATGATAAAGGAGAAAGCTGGGCAAGCAGGCCGATAAAGCCTGTTGCATGTGGTTGCGGCCAGTCAACTCTGCCACAGGGTTTTGGGCCTCTCTTTGCAGATGTGTCTGCAGATACAATGACGGTAAAGGTCAATGCTGTGGGAAATGCCATCAACGCACGTAAGGTGAAGGTTACATTGAATGATGAAAATATCGGCCAGTTTACACTGGATTATTTTAATACCGCCAGCATCTATTTCAGAAATCTTGCGCTTAGTAAAGTACAAAGTGACCAGGTAACAATACAGTTGGAAAACCTTAGCAGTAATGCGGAAGATGAATTCAGGGCAGTGTCTGTTGGTCTTACTTATCCGCGCCTGTTTAATTTTGGAGGCGCTTCCAATTTTGATTTTACGCTTGCCGCTTCTGATTCGGGGAGGCTGTTGAACATTGTTAACTTTAGCTACGGTTCTGCTTTGCCTGTGTTGTATGATTACGCGAACGGAAAAAGATATGTTGCCGTAAAAGGAAATGCAGATACGTTGAAGTTTTTACTGGAACCATCCACTACAGGTTACCAGCTTTCGCTTGCACGAAGTGATGGCTCTGCTGCAAAAAATATCACGACTTTTGAACTGCGTAAGTTTACCAATTTTCTGAAAGGGAATAACCAGGGTGATTATCTTATCATCAGCAACCCGTTGATATATGGCAATGGCGCCCAGAATTATGTTGAACAGTACCGGGCCTATCGCAGCTCCGACGCAGGTGGTGGTTACAATGCCAAGGTAATTGATATTAATGATCTTGCAGATCAGTTTGCTTATGGCATTAAGCAACATCCGTTATCCGTCAAAAGCTTTTTGAAATTTGCACGGGGTAATTTCGCTTCTCAACCAAAATTCGTATTCCTGGTGGGAAAGGCAGTGTCTTATGACGCTTACCGTGCAAACGAAAAAGATCCTGTTGCGAATGCCTCTAACCTTGTTCCTACCTGGGGTTACCCGGGATCTGATAATTTGTTATGCTCAGATGATTTTAACCCGGTTGCAGCCACGCCGGTAGGCAGGCTTTCCGCCGTAAGCGCAAAAGAAGTGGGCGATTATTTTCAAAAGATCAAGACTTATGAAAGCAGCCAGTCAGGCTCTGATCAATCCGTAAAAAATAAAGCCTGGATGAAGAATGTACTTCAGTTAACCGGCGGCAGCGATCCTGAACTTGGCGCAACGCTTGATGGCTATAACCTGGAATATAAGAACATCATCAGCGATACATTGTTTGGTGGTAAGGTAACCAACTTCAGCAAGACTGCAAATCCTAACGACTACCCGGATGCCGTAGTGAATTTCAAAAAGGGCTATGAAAGTGGTGCTGGTTTGATTCAGTATTTTGGACACTCATCACAAACAAGTCTTGACTTTAGTTTGAGTAACCCGGCAGATTATAACAATGCAGGGAAATATCCCGTGTTTATTGTCAACGGATGTCTTGCCGGGAATATTTTTGATTTTGAAGAAAATAGGCTGAATGCAAGGGCCACTATTTCTGAAAGATTTGTACTTGAGCCCGGTAAAGGTGCTATCGGGTATTTGGCTACTACAAGCTATGGTGTGGTTCCTTACCTGGATGCGTTTACCAAAAATTATTATAAAGCGATTGCTTCCACAGCGTATGGAAAAGGATTTGGTGAGATTTCAAAAGAAGCTATTAACCAAACAATACAACAGTTAGGCATCTATGATTTTTATACCCGTATTCATGCAGAGCAATTTGAATTTCATGGGGATCCTGCGCTTAAGTTAAATAGTTTTAGTGAGCCCGATTACGCCGTGGATTCATCAGAAATTATTGTACCCGGTTATATTTCTGTAACGGATGATTCTTTTAAGGTAAAGGTGCTGGTCCACAATCTTGGCCGTGCTGCGAAAGATACTTTTTCTATCAACTTTTACAGAAAGTTCCCGGGCGGTGACAGTATTCTTGTATATACTAAAACCATTGGCCCTGTATATGCCCTTGATTCGCTGGAAGTAAAATTGCCGGTGATACCCAACCGTGATAAAGGCATTGGTTATGTAACCGTGTTTGTTGATGAAGAGAATAAGATTCAAGAGTTGAGCGAAACCAACAATGTAGCTACGGTTGCTTTTAATATCACCAGCCAGGAAATAAAGCCGGTTTATCCGTACAATTATTCCATTGTGTCAACAGGACAGGCAAAATTGATTGCTTCTACGGCCGACCCGCTAGATGTATCAAGAACTTATATTGCAGAAGTAGATACGACTGCATTGTTTAACTCTCCATTTAAACAAACCGTACGTAAAACTTCCGCAGGAGGCGTGATCAATTTTGATAATATCTCCCTTACGCTGGACAGCACCGTTTATTACTGGCGCGTTGCCCCTGATACGATGAATGCACATTGGAATATGTTCTCGTTCACGCATATACAAGGAGGAAATAAAGGGTTTATGCAGGCACACTACTTCCAGCATACGCAATCTACCTATGATAGGATGCTGCTGGATTCCAGCCGCAGGTTCCGGTTTAATGATAAATCATCCAACCTGTTTGTAGAACAATCGATCTATCCTACAAGCGGTGACCAGGATAATCACTTTAGTATATCAGTTAATGGTAATTATGTTTCGTGGAGTGCATGTATCGGAAGTTCTGTTATCTTCAACGTATTTGATTCTGTGAGCCTGAAAGCGATGCCAAATCCTTCCAGTTCATTTAACTCTGCACCCAATTGTAATAACCTTAGGCTGAACAATTTTGAGTTTTACAGCATTTATCCTGAGACCCGTAAAAATGCGATGGACTTCCTGGATGCTATTCCAACGGGTTATTATGTGGTAGCTAAACGAAACTATGATTTTGGTAATGAAGACTGGGCGCCTACAGTATGGGCTGCAGACACTGCTTTGTATGGCCCGGGCAATTCACTTTACCACAGGTTTAAAGCGCAGGGTTTGGATATTGATAAATTTACTTATCCGCGTACCTGTGTATTTGTTTTCAAAAAGAATGAAGCAAACCGTTTTACACCGGTTTCTCAGTATTCTGATGGTGTGTATGACAGGATTAATCTTTCTACTAATCTTCCATCAGTAGATACACTTGGGTTCATTACTTCTCCTAATGTTGGCCCTGGCAAAAAATGGAACAGGTTTAAGTGGAATGGCTATGCATCCGAGCCTTCTGATACAGCTTCTTACCAGGTAATCGGTCTTAAAAAAACGGGAGAGGCAGATACATTGTTTAATGTAGGTATGAACAATAAGGATATTGATATTTCTTCTATCGATGCGGGACTTTATCCTTACCTGAAACTGAGGATGAAAAACCTGGATGCGGTACAGGCCTCACCTTACCAGCTTAAGCAATGGAGTGTGGAATATCAGCCTTATCCTGAAGGAGCGCTTGCCCCTAATGAAGCAATGAATATTCCTGACATGCTGCATTTTAACCATGCTGTAAATACAGCGAAAGACACACTCAAAGGGTTTATTACTTTCCGTAATGTAAGTGATATCGATTTTACACAGCCGCTGAAAGTTAAGCTTGTATTGTATGATAGTACAGGTAATGCTTTGCCTTATACTATTCCCGCAACACGTGCACTTGCAGCCGGTGACAGTGTGATGATTTCATTTGCTATTAATGTATCAGCCCTGGAAGGCAGGTATAACTTATACCTGCATGTAAACCCTGATAATGATCAGCCTGAACAGTATACCTACAATAATTTCCTGTATAAATATGTGGTGATAGACAGGCAGGTAACCTTGCCCGTTAAACTGGTAAGCTTCAAGGCATACCCGCAGGGTAAGTCTGTAAATGTACAATGGCAGGTAACGGAAGAAACAAACATCAGCCGCTATGAAGTGCTATATAGTACCAATGGCAGAAGCTTTAATTCAATAGGAACGGTGAAGGCGCAGAATATTCAAACACAACACACTTACCAGTTATTACATACCTCCCCGGTAACAGGTAAAAATTTCTACCGGTTGAAGACCATTGATAAAGACGGCAACATTGCCTATTCAACTATTGAAATTGTTACATTGGGGGCTACCGTTATCACGCAGGTATATCCCAATCCTTTCAGTGCACAATTGTTTATCACTGTTAACAGGCAGGATAATGGTGTATCAAAAGCAAGATTGCTCAATAGTGTAGGGCAGTTAGTGCTGCAGCAGAATTTTGTAAACGGAACGGTGATGAATGTATCCGGTTTACCTGCCGGTATGTATATGGTTCAGGTAGATGATGGCAAAGAAGTGAAGACCTTTAAAGTTCAGAAGCAACATTAGTAACAAGATATAAGGTTTGCTTTAATATAAAAAACCGGCAGTGTAAAGCTGCCGGTTTTTTGTTGGTTATCAATCCTCCGGATAATAAAAAGATCGTGATTGCAATCTCCACACAATATCGTTGTGATTTTTCACGACTCTTTCTCACTAAATCCCCCTTGCATTATTTAAACCTGCATTGTATTTTGTATCAAACATTCCAAACCGGTTGAATTGCCCAGGCGGATGAACCCTTTGTTGTGTGATGAGGGTATTAATAATGCAGTCTGTAGTCAGACTGTTCAACTCCTTTCAATTGCTGGTTCTCCTGGAATATGACCTTAAAAATTTACCGGCATGAGTAATGCGCAAAACTTGCTTGCTGCAGAAAATAGTAAATATGGTACACCCCTGGTAAATATTTACTCCAGGGGAAATAACGTGTATGTGATCAGTGATCTTCATCTCGCGGCCGGTGTTAACGCCAGCGGAAATTATGAAGGCACAGAAAATTTTTATGCAGATAACTCTTTTGTTCGCTTTCTTGATCATTTGCAGGAGATAAAGATTGATGGCCGGGCGCTGCTGGTCATCAATGGAGATTTTATTGATTTCCTCCGCATCTTAAACCTACCGGAAACGGATGAAGATTTTGACGCCTGGCAGGCAATGCTGGCGGCAGTTAATGTTGAAAAAACAGCCTACCAGTTAAGAAATAGTATCGTTAAGAAAGAGCTGGAATACGGGTTGAAAACGCATGACTTTAAATCGGTCTGGAAGTTGCATGTATGCATCACCGGTCACCGTTTATTGTTTGACAGGCTTGCGTTGTGGTTACAGGATGGCAATGATCTGGTGATCTCCAAAGGCAATCATGATCTTGAATGGTACTGGCAGCCGGTACGTGATTATCTGCAATATTGGTTTGCCAGTAGTATAGCAACCAGGCAATCATTGGCAGTAGAAGAAGTGCTGGAAAAAACCGTGCTTCCGCAATTGGTATTTATAGATGATGCAATGGTGATTGATGACCAGTTTTACCTGGAACACGGGCATCGTTATGAAAATACAACTTCTGTAAAAGGCGCTCCGTTGATTGACAATAAAGAAGAACTCAATCTGCCTTTTGGATCGTTTTTTAACAGGTATCTTATTAACAGGCTGGAGCTCTTGTATCCCTACCTGGATAATGTAAGGCCTACTCAGAATATACTATTGATATTGTTCAGGGAGCGTTTTCCATTTGCGTTAAAGGTGCTATTTCATTATGTTCCTTTTATGATATTGATCATCCCGAAAAAACTGGTATGGCAAACACTTAAGTACCTGTTTACCTTCTTGCTGGTAATCATTATACCGCTTGCTGTAACCGGTTGGGCCATTTATAACAGCCTGCCAAAATCAGGCAGCAGTAGTAATACTTCCTTTATTATGCAACAGGTATTATCAGTAGCAAAGAACCTGGGTTTTTTATTCCTGTCTTATCTTATTGCGAGGATCATGGTATTCGTTAAGCTAAGTCCGCCAAATAGTTTTTATCCCAACGCAAAAGATATTTTTTCAACGATACCCGGTATTAAGATGGTGAGTTTTGGCCATACACATAACCCGGAACAGGTAAAGGATTTAAACGGCTGGTATTTCAACACGGGCACCTGGATCCCGGTATACGAAAGTTCTTCTTCTGATGTGAGGTTTGACAGAACCTATACATTTCTTGAAATAGTGAAACACAAAGAAACCGGCTGGGCGGCGGTTAACCTGCAGCGATGGAATGATGATGCACAACGATATGACCTGCTTACCCTGAATGAAAAAAGTAAAGCATACGATATGAGACACGCTTTTACCTATTTGTTTTTAATTGTTGCCTTTCTGACCTGCTGTGGTTGCAATGTGCAGAAGATCGGTAGTGATCTTGGAAGCGGCGTTGATAAAAACACACAATCCATTGGCCGCAATCTTGTGGCGGGCGCCCAGCAACAGTTAACAGACTCCCTTTTTAGACAGAAGCTGCAGCTTTTGCTGGATTCAGTGATCACGAGTGTAAGCGGTAATGCAGGCAGGTCATTGGGGAATATCCGTGATTCTTTATTGAATGATAAATGGCGGTTATTTACGCGTCAGCTTGCCGATGAAATCACCGGTTCCTCCACACAGCAAAATGTAGCTGCATTAAGGGAAACACTGATAGGCGATACTACCCAGAGAAGAATAAAAGCGTTAATTGATGGAGCGCTTGCCAGTGTGTTCAGCGACAATACAAAAGCACAGATTGAAGCATTGAAAGAACAGCTTTTAGGCACCGGTACACAACAACAGATTGCTGCATTGCGTGATGAACTGCTGAATGAAAAGACCAACCAGGCCATCAAGCGAATTGTTGATACCGCCATGACCAACATTGCTTATCATATGAACCATGATATTAAAGATGCCGTAAATGAAAATGCATCCTTTATACAGAAATATGCAGGGCGTATTTTGATCACAGCAGGTATTGTTGCGCTGGTGATCATTATTGTTATCTGGCGCAATAAAGAAAAGTACCTTAAGCTTAGTACACTGCTCACTTCTCAAATTAATAATATACCCGATAAGCAGGTATATGATGATGTTACCAATCGTATAAAAGATAACGCTGTACAATCCGGTATAGAACCAACGCTTCGAAAGATACTTTCAAAGAATGGCATGCTGGGTAAAGACGACTGGCAAATATCCAGGCTAAAACAATCCAAAGCTTCTTCTGCAGATTAACTACTCACGATAAAAAAATAATTATGGCAAACCTTTCATCCATATCATCAGAATTAACTTTACAGGAAGTTCGGTTAAGGGGACTGCTGCGGGTATTCTTCTTCTTTTATCTTGGCGCAATGCTGTTGTACCTGTTGCCTGCTGTACTAGGTGTACCGGATTTGCTAAAGCCTTATCCTTTTATTAACGATCCTGCCTTTGCTAATAATTCTACCATCAAGATGGGATTGTTTGCCGGTCTTTGTTTTATTGGTGCGGCAGATGTAAGACGATATCTCGTGGCGGTAGAAACCATTATGGTGGTGATGCTGCTGGCTGTTGTGTCAGGACTTACGCTTACTTTTTTTGCACGCAATAACTACGAGATGCAAACCGGTATGGGAAAGCTTACCATCAGGCGAATGGTGCTTATGTCCACCATTTTTGATACGGCTGTTAATGTGCTCTTCATCAGCTTTTATATGGCGGCGCAGAAAGCAAGATATAAACTGCTTTTCTTTAGCCCTTTCCAGTTTAGAACACTTGCAGCGCTTGCAGAGATAGTTATTGAAGGTGATGACGTTAAACTGAAACCGCTGGATATAGCACATAATGTTGACAGGTATATGTCTTCTTTTCGCGGCAAAACAAAGTGGATCACCAAAATTGCTTTAACAGGAATTGAGCTTTATCCCGCATTCTTTTTAAAGCCGCTTACCAGTTATATGCGCCCTGATGACCGTAAAGCATTTCTTATGCGCCATTTTTACCAGAATGTAGCATTAAGGCTTGCTCCTCCGTTTATACGCATGCTGGTTCAGGCCGCCATCAGGCTGGGGAAACAGCTTTGTTTTATGGGATATTATAACGATGAGCGGGTATTTGAATCTGTTGGTTATAAACGTTTTTCTGAGAGAGAAGATACACCGAAGCGCCTGGAGAAATTTCCGTTGAAACCCAGGAAAGAATTGTCTGTTTTAAAAGAGATAGATATTAACGCTGATGAGATCACTGCTGATGTTGTAATTGTGGGAACAGGGCCTGGGGCCTCTGTACTTGCCCGTGGATTAATTGAAGCCGGAAGATCTGTCCTGATGATAGAAAGGGGTGATTATACAGATCCTTCACAGTTTAATGAAGATGAGATTGACATGGTGTCCAGGTTGTATGCAGATGGCGCATTGCAACTGGCGAGTGACTTCCGTTTCCAGGTGATACAGGGCAGTTGTGTAGGTGGTTCCAGTGTAGTAAATAATGCAGTTTGTTTTGATACACCGGATCATGTGTTGCAGCGCTGGAATGATCGTCATGGATTAAATGCGGGGCTTGATCTCAAACGATATAAACAATCCGGTCAGCGTATTCATGAGCATATAGGCATACGGCCAATGACTACCAACGACTTTCTCAATCCCGGCGGTAACAAGTTTCTTGACGGGTGTAAGAAGATGGGGCTTGACCAGATGCCGAATATAGCCAGTGCAGTGTCTGCGAACATCGCAGGCGCTACTGGTCATACACCTGATGGTTGTTTGGGTTGCGGGTACTGTAATATAGGATGTGCCTTTGGTAAGAAGCTTTCAATGCTGGATACTGTGCTTCCTGAGACACAGGCAAAATACGGCCCGCAGGCTTTGAAAATTATAGCAGGTTGTGAGGTGAGGAAATTAAAATCAAGAGGCAGTGCTATCACCCTGCTGGAAGCCAGGTTTGGAAGCGGCAGAAAGATCACGGTAAAAGCAAATACCTATGTGGTTTCAGCAGGCGCGGTATCCTCCAGTATATTATTACAGCGTTCAGGTATCGCACATGGCAAGGCCGGAAAGAACCTGTCTTTTAATGTAGGTTCACCCATGAATGCAGTGTTCCCTGACAAGATTAAGGCTTATGATGGCCTGCAGATTTCTCACTACCTGCAACTCAACCCGGACAGGGGATACATATTTGAAACCTGGTTCAATCCACCCATGTTCCAAAGTACCGTGATGCCCGGTTGGTGGAACGATCATTATGTAAACATGCATCGCTATGATCGCTTTGCGTGTACAGGTGTGCTGGTTGGGAGTGAGTCGAATGCAGAGGTGCGTATTGCGGGGCTTACCGGTCGCGAGGTTAGATATACACCCACCTGGAAAGATTTTGATACACTGCTTGACGGATTGATATTGGCCGGTGAAATTTATTTTAAAGCCGGTGCAGAAATAGTAATGCCTAATACCTTCAGTTATTATGAATTCAGATCTCCGGATGAACTGCGGCGTTTAAAAGAGCTGGTAAAAGACAGCAGCGATATCACACTTGGTACCGGTCATCCGCAAGGTGGTAACGCGTTAAGCGCAGATGAAAAAAGGGGAGTGATAGACCCGGAATTTAAAGTATATGGCTATGATAATCTCTTTGTATGCGATGCAAGTGTATTCCCTTCCAGCCTTGGCGTAAATCCACAGGTAACAGTGATGACGCTTGCCGATTATGCCGTTCCTTTTGTTGCAGCCAACAGATAATCATCATTTCAAATAAATGTATATGGAAAAGATATTAGGAGCAGGTAATACAATAACAGACTACCTGCCTGTGCTTTTAATTTACCTGCTGATGTTCCTGCTGATCAGGCAATCCAAACCGGTGATTGAACTTAACTATCGTGGTAATTTTCTTTTCCTGGCTATTGTGTGGGCGATACTGATGTTTACGGGGAACTATCTTTTTTATCTCGTTGGGGTGATGAGTTTTCTTCCCTGGCTGAATAATTTTATCCATTGTTTTTTGTGGATCGGCATCTGCTTATCCTGGTTGTATTATGTAGCTAGTGAGCGGCCTTTATGGGAATGTTTTATACATTTTTCATTTACCAGCTTTATTGTAAAGTTTGCAGAATACCAGTTGCTCGGAAGCTGGCAAATGGAATCATTCCTCGGTATCCATCATCCTTATGCTTACCTTATTGCGATGAGCCTGGTAGACGGCATTTATCCAATCGCATCAAGATGGATGTTACAGTATTTTGGCAGCAGGGGAAAGTTTGGTTTATATGTTGGGTAAATTGAACTTGCCGCGAATCCGTTGATCGCTAAAACAAGTAATTTCAAAGAAACAGGTAAGCTTATCATGATGCGTGAAGAAATTCTAAATACTAGTGTTCAATATTTTAAAGACAAGGTTGATTTTGTACAACAACTTCAGATAAAGTTAAAAGTGAAAACCAATGCCTCCGGACAGATAAATTATATTGTTTGTTAAGACCGGAAATCCCTTCCTCCCGTAAAATAATCATTTAATATCCGGTTATAAATAACTGCAGAAATTTTTCTTATTTAACCTGCGGTAATAGCATCGGTTTTTGTGTAAGCATCCATGCTTTTCGTTCTGCTGTATTTGTTGTTGTTTGCAATTGTAAAGGTGAGCCTGCATAATATTGATAAGTAGAATCTGCACCAACCACTTCAACAGCTAAAGAAGAAGCTGGTATTCTCGCACCAAACCAGCGCGGGTCCGGTTGTTGCTGCCAGGTAACAAGGGTAAGTATATTTGATGAAGTTTGTTTTACACGATATAATGTTGCGGTTGTTCTTTCTTTGTCATTAATATAAGTGTTAACTACCTCGCCCTGTAAGGGATCAAAAGCTAAACCTTGCGGAAGTGCGGCGCTATTGTTAAGCGATGTATTTTTAAAGTCCGAAGCTTTTCCAAAAGCAATAGGGTAGGTGAATACAAAGTCGTTGTCTTTTACAGGACGGTGACAGGTTGTGCACTCGCTGGTAAAGCCGGCGTCTTTGCCGTAAGGTTTTAAATCAGTTCCGCGCCACCTGGCCCATCCCCAGCCTTTTGTTGCTGCATATTGTTTACTGTCTTTAATCATAAACTCTACCTGCAAAAATTCTCCTGTAGCAATATTGCCAAGGCTATCCGATTTTTCTTTCCATGCAGCTTTTGCAAAGGCGGTTCCGTCCGGCCAGGGATTGATATGATTTTCACTGATTGCTTTTACTGCAATATCGTTACCATATATTACACGAAGACTGTTATTGTCAAAACGCTCTGTGGTACTGATGGCAACCCAATGATCAAACCCTTTAAGAAAAGCAATGCCGTTCCATTCAGGTTGTATCGTAGCAACAGGATGATTTTTTATTTGTGCATATTGCGTGTCTATGGCATGTAAAGCTATGCTGTCACTCACCTTATAAGGTGAAACTGCTGCCAGGTAGTGTTCAAAAACAACAGCTTCATTGCTGTCTATTCTTGCGCCGCTGTGCGCAAGCAGGTAACTGCTCAAAGGCATCTCTCCATTCCTGATATCATTGATCGCCCAGAATAGTTTTGATTTTCTGTCAGCAGGCGCCAGGCTATCCCAGTGCGAGAAATTAAGAGCTTTACGGCCATCGCGAATATGCCCTGCAACAAGAAAATTCACCGGTGTAATTTTATCAAACCATTTAAGGTCGGTCTGGTTGGAATGACAATCGTAGCAACCTTTTTGCAATATGGCCTTTACACTGTCGGGCACCTGCACATCCTGCGTTACCGGCGGATTAATAATTGTTGGCCTGATCAACTGCGCAAGAGCAAAAAGGCAAAAGAGTATCAGCAATATCAATAATATCTTTTTCATTGAATGATGACTTTATGCTAAAAGGTACATATTTCATGAAGCGTTTACAAATAGACAGGTGTTGATCTATGTGAATATACATATCTGTTGTTTGCCGTGCTTACTATCTTTTTGCTTATTGCAGATTTTATAGCGCCAGTGTATTTCAATATTTATTTTGTTATAACCGATGAAAGGAATGCATGTTCGCACTATCTTCAATTGTAGTAGCGTATGTCTTATAAAACATATCCCGGAAAGATGGAAGAATTTTCAGTAACCACAAAGATTACCCTCAAAGAGTATACATACCTAATGTACTCTGGACTATATAGAAAACCAGGCTTTATCATAGGAACTATCTTTGGCATCTATTTCATAGCATCAATTATACTTAACCATTTTAACGTAATTCATTTTTATGATGAAACCCCTTTGCTGGAATTATCTATTGGTCTATTTCTACTGCTCGGGCCTTCTTTAATTGTATTGACTTCAGTAAAACAGTTTTCCTCAAATCCAAACTTCAAGCATGATGTGACATATACTTTTGGCGAGGGCGGGATAAAAGTACAGGGTCCTGCTTTTAAAAGCGAGGTTTCCTGGTTTCTCATACTAAAACAAAAAGAAATCGGAAAGTTTTTAGTTTTATATCACACACGGAACTTTGGAAGTTTTATTAATAAAGAAGGACTGACTGCAGACCAGCTTGCATTTATAAAAAAGAAGATCAAACAGAATAAGCGGACATAGTTTTTGCATAGGAAAGTTTACTTATCAACTAACATTATATGTACCTGTGCCAGATGTTATTTTAATACGCTGGCGATGTGCACAGGAGTGATGTCAAAACAAAACCAGCAGTTGATGCAGATAACTGGTTACCTTCATTTACATGCGCCTGAAAAAGATATTCCTGACCTTAGCAATTATAACAGCCATATTAACTGTTTCTGCCCAATTACCGGTTGCTTCCGGTAACAATGCTACTTATGGCAACAATAAAAAAACAGGGAAGTTTTTGAATACCCGTGGTTTTAAAATGTATTATGAAGTGTATGGCACAGGCAAACCCTTATTGCTTATTCATGGCAATGGTGGAAGCATTAAAGATTTCAGTAAACAGATACCTTACTTTTCCAGACAATGCAAAGTAATTGTTGCAGACAGCAGGGCGCAGGGTAAGTCAGTAGATCCGGGTGATTCTTTGAATTATGAAATGATGGCCGATGACCTGAATGCCTTGCTGGATGAACTTCAGCTTGATTCCTGCAATGTGATCGGATGGAGTGATGGCGGCATAGATGGCTTACTGCTTGCAATGCGCCACCCCGAAAAAGTAAAGAAACTTGCCATAACCGGTGCTAATCTCTGGCCTGATTCAACAGCGCTTGATCCGTTTATTTATAAATGGATTACTGCCGGAGCTGATTCGTTGGCCAAAGTAAAACAAACCCCTGAGATAAAGAATCAATATAAGTTAATGGAGATGATGATGAAGGAACCTAATATTACCCTGCAACAGTTGCACGATATTCAATGCCCGGTATTGGTGATTGGCGGCGATCATGATGCCATTACAACCAAACATACCCTGCAAATTGCAGAAGCAATCCCATGCTCCTATTTATGGATACTGCCACATTCGGGCCATTCCACCTTGATAAATTATAGCAGTCAGTTCAATGAAACGGTGAATGATTTTTTTCGAAAACCATACAAAGCAATCGATGGCCTGGACAGATTGAATTAGCCTGAACGTAAACTGCTGCTTTAAATACAAACCGTACAAGAGTGCGACGCAACAATGTTAAATAGCGAACTGACAGGCGGGATAAAAATACCTGGTTTCTGATCTACCTTTTAAAAATTAAATCCTGCTTATAGCCCTTCTTAATTTCAGCCATAATATTTGGTAGTAAAGATGAATTATAGTTTTTTTGTGCTCTCAAAACCCACAACCCATGCGAAAGGCATTTTATCTCGTACCATTCATTGTAATTATTGCTATTGCAGTAATTTCCTGTCAGAAAGAGTTTTCCATTGACCTTACCCCGGCCACAGCATCCATTAAAGATTCCTCAGGCAATTGTTTGCCCGCCGTTGTAAAAGGAAACTATAAGGCCGACACAGCGCTTACTGCTGCAAATTTTATAGAGTTGACGGTGAACTTTACACAGCCAGGTGATTATCTTATTCAAACCAATACGGTAAACGGTTTTTCTTTTAAAGTACAAGGCATAGCAAATGCTGTTGGCTTACAAACAGTACGGCTTGAAGCATCGGGTAAACCTGTTGCACCCGGCACCTTTACTTTTGATATTTCTTATAATGACAATAATTGTCCTGTTGATGTAGTGGTTACGGATGGCGCGAACCTGGCCACTTACTCACTAAAAGATACCACCGGAAATTGTCCGTCAATAACCGTGAAAGGAGGCTATATGCAAGCCTATGTTACCGATACTTCCAACTATGTGTTCTTTAATGTTCACGTAACAAAGACGGGCCCGTATGCTTTGCAAACAGAAACTAAAAATGGCATCTCTTTTTCCGGTTCAGGTAATTTCACTGACACGGGAATGCAAAAAGTTACCATGAACGCATCCGGAACCCCAACTGCTGCCGGCGATTATAATTTCTCTATTGCAAATAATGGAAACAGTTGCAGCTTCCCCGTAACCTTTAAACCAGAAAGCAATGAGCCTGCTGCTTACAGTATCAATTGTGCATCTGCTGCTTTGGGCGGAGCTTATGTAGCCGGCGGCGCGATGACTGCTGCCAATACGGCAACTATTACTGTGGTTGTTTCAAAACCAGGCAAGTATTCTATAACAACAACAACTGTGAACGGCATCAATTTTACAGCTTCCGGTAAATTCACCAGTGCAAGCGCTTCAGGTCAACCTGTTATTTTAACGGCAAAAGGTACCGGCACAGCGAAAGGGAATTTTACCTATCCTGTTACTGCCGATGGTAATACCTGTTCTTTCCAGGTGCCGTTTACAGGGCCTGCTGAATTTAGTTTAACAGGGGCGCCTGGTACTTGCGCAGCAACTATTAACGGCGTTTACAATAAAGGGGTCGCGGTAACAACCGACAATTATGTTGTTATTAAAGCCAATGTAACGGCTACAGGCAATTATAATATAGCAACCAATACTGTCAATGGTATTAGTTTTTCAGCAGCAGGAACTTTCTCTGCTACAGGTGAACAGGAAATTACCCTTACCGGCAAAGGGACACCGGTGGAAGTAGGTGATTTCAGCTTTACTCCACAGGTTGGTAATGCCTGTTCATTTGATGTGAAGGTGATAACACCAGCCGTTGACCCGGGCAAATATTCCTGCAAAATAGATGGCGTTCTTACGAATTTTAATGACAGGGCCAAGGCTGAAAATGAAGACTTGTTTGGATCTCTTACGCTAATGATGGAAGGTTATGTGGGGCCGCCCAATGGATCAAGCGTTACCCAACTGCAGCTTTTTGTCAGCAACAATAATAATAACCCGGTAAAAACAGGTAGTTACAATGTAGACGGGTACCTTTCACCGGGTTATCGTATTGAGGTTGATTATGTGGAGGTGCAAAGCGAAGAGACCGTGATCCGCTGGAATACATCCAGTTCTGTTCTTTCGCCGAACCCGCCATTTACAATTAATATTACCAGTATTACTTCAAACCGGATCAAAGGAACTTTTAGCGGTGAGGTTACTGATCTAGTACAGGGTGGCACAAAACGAAAGAAAATAACCGAGGGAACATTTGATCTCCCCCTGAAATAGATATCGAAAGAGACGAATGACCGGAAAGGTCTTAATTCGACTTTCTGCTAAACAATAACATACTCAAAATTTGCAAGGGTTGCTGGTTTTACTGCCAGCAACCCTTCATTTTATAATGGTTTGATCCAACTAACTTTTGCTTGCTTTATATTACAGCGACACCTTGTTTGCTTAACATCCGACCTTTTCTTCATCCCTCAATTTTGCTTCTTTAACGACCTTTTTCGCCTCTTTAAAGAACGCCGCTTGAATTCTCTGGCACAGCGCAGGAACTTTATAGTCTGAAAATTTACAACTGTAAAATATCTGATCATGAAAACGAGATCCCTTTACTTCAATATAACCGCTGCGATGTTGTTGCTGGTGTTCAGCGGTTGCAGCACTGCCAACGTGGCCCAGTCACAGCCGGATGAAACAGCCAGCATTACTTATCAAACCTTTTATGATGAGCTTTCTCCTTACGGCACCTGGATTGATTATCCCGGTTACGGTCATGTGTGGAACCCACATCTTGAAGGCGATTTCAGGCCTTATGCTACCAATGGCTATTGGAATTATACCAATGAAGGGTGGGCATGGGCTTCCAATTACAATTGGGGCTGGGCGCCTTTTCATTATGGGCGCTGGATTTACGATGATATGTATGGATGGTTATGGATTCCGGGTTACGACTGGTCACCTGCATGGGTTACCTGGGGATATGTAGATAACTATTATGCCTGGGCGCCTTTGATGCCTGGAGTGAATGTAGGTATTGGTTTTTCTTCCTGGAGACCGCATGATTTTTACTGGAATGTTTGCGGCCGAGATCATATTTATGACAGGAATATCGGCGCAGAAATTCAACGGCCGGATGTTACGCGGAATATTACCAACCGCATCAGTATCATCAATAATTTCAATACCACCAATATTCATAATTATTATGCAAAAGGCCCGGATGTTGCCGAGGTAGAGAAGTTCACCAATCGCAAAATCACGCCTGTAAATATTAAGGAAGCGCCACACATAAGCGATATTAAACATGGTGATAATGAGTTGAGAATGTACAGGCCAAAAGTGCAAACACCTCAACCAACAGAGTTCCGCAAAGTGCAGGATGCAAAACCGTTAACCGAGAAAGCTGACTGGCCAAGCCGCCAGCAAACAGAACAGCGAAACAATATTGACCATTTGCCGGTGCAAAGAAGTCTTCCCGCACCAGTAATGAATAATACAAACAGAAAACGCAGGTAAACTGCAACACCTCCAGGTATATCCCATGTTCCTATGGGATATACTTTTTTATGTTAATACCTGGCCACAAAACAAATCGCATTGCCGTTCAAAAGAATCAGCAGGGGATTTGTTATTTTTACCTTATAGATTTACCACATGATTACGTGCCTTATTATAGATGACAATGCTATTGCGAGAACTACGCTTAAACATCTGGCCTCGCAGGTAAAAGATCTTTCCGTAACCGCTGAATGTGCAGATGCCATGGAAGCCTGTAACCTGTTGCGGGAGAAAAAGATCGACCTGTTATTGCTGGATATTGAAATGCCGGGAATGAACGGGCTGGAGCTTACCAGGAACCTGGGGAATAAACGGCCACTCATTATTTTTACCACATCAAAGAAAGAATATGCGGCAGAGGCTTTTGAGCTTAACGTGGCGGATTATATTGTAAAGCCGGTTACACCATCCAGGTTTTTGCAGGCGGTAGACAGGGCAAGAGAAATGTTGCAAAGCAGTACAGAAGAGGTGAAGATGGATACGGATGAATTTATTTTTATCCGCGATTCGAATATCATCCGCCGCTTAAAGCTTGACGAAATTCTTTTTGTGGAAGCCATGGGTGATTATGTAAAGCTGTATACCACGCAAAAATTCTACGCCATCCATACTACATTAAAAGCAGTGGAAGAACGGCTGCCCGCAACCAGCTTTATCAGGGTGCATCGTTCTTATATTGTTGCCGTTTCAAAAATTGATACTATACAGGAGGGCGCCCTGATCATTCATAATAAACCGGTACCGGTAGCGGATGCTTACCGGAGTGCATTGAACAAGCGGATGAATATTCTTTGATGGTGAGCGGGAACCCAACTACAGGTTTTTCCCTTTCACCGATTCTTTTTCCGCAATAGTCTTTTTCCTGCCGGAAGCAGGCTGTTTAAGCGCCAACTTTATATCATAATAATTTTCTCATAAGCAGTTAGTTTTGGTTGAGGGCTGTATTTCTATACAGCCCGACATTTTTTAACATGAAACGTCTCTATACCATATTATTTTTTACAGACATTTTTATGCTCATAATCATCTCTTATCTTTTTTTAAAGGAGATAGATAATCATAAAGGTGTTTGGATATTGTTGCTAACGGGCCTTGGCATTTTATTCTGCATCATTTTGTTGTTACGGCTTTTGCAGCGTTATACAAAGCTTCCGCAAGCACATCACCAGGAATAAAATAGTTACATTAGTAGCAAGATAGTGCCTATGACAGGTAAAAGGTTTATATACGCTGTACTCATCGCTTTTGTTGCTGGTATTATGCTCCTGGTATTCATTCAGTATAATTCTGCAAAAAACATCAGCGGACTTATTGAAGGCAATGAAAAATTATTGTCAGAGTTTAAATTAAGCAATACCCTTACCGAACTCCAGAAAAATATTATTACCGTAGAGAGTGATGTGAAGGATATGATCACTACCGGGGATTCTTCCCGCCTTGCCGGTATGGACCTGCAGGTGGCAGAAGTGGAAACCGATCTCAAAAAACTAAATCAAGCAGACAGTAACGATAGTATTGCCAAATATGTAGATGAATTGGGTTACCTGGTTCATGAGAAAATTGCATTCAGCAACCAGTTATTAAATACCTACTATGCATCAGGAAAAGAAGCTGCAGAAAAATTAATCACGATTCAAAAGGGGAGAAGGTTAACCAATGCCATTGCCAATATTGCTCACAAGATAGATAGCATACGCCAGCAAAAACTGGAACTGTTAACCCTTTCCATTGATAATAACGGGTCAGAAGCACGCAACTGGGGCAATGTATTAATTGTGCTGGTATTATTAAGCGTTACCGTTATTTTCTGGTTTGTGATTAACCGCATCCTTCAGCAAAACCAGCTTATAAAACAACTCGATATTTCTGAGAAAAAAGTGCGGGAATCAGCACGGATCAAAGAAAATTTTATGGCCAATATGAGCCACGAAATCCGAACGCCTATGAATGCCGTGCTTGGTTTTACCAATCTCCTCTTAAAAAAGAACCTGGAAGCTGATTCGCGTAGCTATGCAGAAAGTATTCGTCAGTCCGGTGATAACCTGCTTACCATTATCAACGATATACTGGATATTTCAAAGATAGAAGCGGGCATGATGCGTATTGAATCTACTGCATTTAGTGTTCGTGAGTTGTTGCATTCTGTAGAGACGATGTTTAAAGAAAAAGCCTCGCAAAAAGGCTTGTATTTAACCACGAAAATTGCAGCTTCTGTTCCCGTCGTTCTTGAAGGGGATGCTACCCGTCTTACACAGATATTGGTGAATCTTGTTGGTAACGCGATCAAGTTTACTGACAAAGGCGGCGTTGAAATTGCATTCAATACACAGGGAAGTACGGATGATAAAATCAATATCGGCTTTACGGTAAGCGATACCGGCATTGGCATCAATAAAGAAAAACTTTCCCTCATCTTCAACAGGTTTCAGCAGGCAGAAGATTCTATTACCCGAAAGTATGGTGGTACGGGCTTGGGTTTATCCATTGTAAAAGACCTGGTTCAGTTACAACAGGGAACTATCCATGTAAAAAGTATAGAAGGAATGGGTACACAGTTTTCCTGTGTTATTCCGTACCAAGTTTCCGTTGTACAACAGATAACCAACAGTCGTGATGACGCAATGATGACATCCTATACAATACCCGGCCATGCATCTGTGTTGGTGGTAGAAGATAATGCGATGAACCAGGAATTGATGAAACACCTGCTCAGCGGCTGGGGCCTTCAGTTTAATATTGCAGCCAATGGTTATGAGGCAATTGATCTTTTACAGGAGCATCATTATCATCTTATCTTAATGGATATACAAATGCCTTTGATGGATGGTTACAGTACGGCTGATCATATAAGACAGGAGCTGCAACTTGATACGCCTATTATTGCAATGACTGCTCACGCACTTGCGGGAGAAAAAGAAAGATGTATTCAGCATGGTATGAATGATTATATAGCTAAGCCGGTAAGAGAAGATGACCTGCACCAGTTGATTGCAAAATTTATCAGCATAAATAAGTCATCCGGCAGAAAAGAAGCGTCCACCTCAAATGGTAAATATAAACTGATAGATCTTTCTTATATGAAAGAGGTAAGTGGCGGTAACACAACCTATGAAAGAACCGTGACCCAACAGTTTGTTGATTTGCTGCCGGTTGAAATTATTAAGCTGGAAAATGCGATTGTTGCTAAAGATGCAACAGTTTATAAACAGCTTGCGCACGACTTAAAAACGACCATTTCTGTAATGGGCTTAACAGCCAGGTTGCAACCACCGCTTGATACAATCGAGTATGGCGGGTATGATGCACTACATATATCACAAGCGCTTGATGAAATAAAATCTGTTTGCCACATCGCTTTAAAAGAAGCACAGGAATTCCTGCAAACCTTACTGCTGTCACCACTGGTGTAATGTTGCTCATTTTATATTGTTGCATTTATTTTTTTTACAGTGCAGTTTAACTTCAAACGCTTTGCCAGCGCGCCTGTCGCTAGTTTTTGCCTGTCCGGCTATCCCTGCTTTTTATGGGTTTAGGCGAGCTGTAGTTTTGATACATCATTCAAATCACAACTTAAAATAATGATGTATGAAAAAGATGATACTGGCATTCACCGCCACTATAATTACTGCAGCAGCCCTGCATGCGCAAACAACAGACGCTACAAAAACAGATCTTAAACAACTGAAGTCTGAAGACAAGAGCATTAAAAAACAGGAGAAAAAAGACAAGATCACTTTACGCAAGCTTGAAGGCAAAGATGTTGCTTATGAATCCAAGCAAAATTTTATCACCGATTTTAATAATATCACCGACGTAAAATGGGTACGCGGCAGTTTCTATGATGAAGCCAGTTTTAGTAAAGACGGTCAACAGGAAACGGCTTATTACGGACCTGACAGTAAATTGGTAGGTACCGTTATCCAGAAGAAGTTTGAAGACCTCTCGGCAGATGCACAAAAACATATTAAAAGTCATTATAAAGATTATACCATTGACAGGGTAGTACTCTTTGATGACAATGAAGACAATGATATGGATATGGTCATGTATGGCAACCAGTTTGACGACCAGGATAACTATTTTGTTGAACTGACCAAAGATGCAAAAACAATTGTGTTGCAGGTAGCAATGAATGGAGAGACCGGTTACTTTACAAAGATCAGGTAGAGCAACTGTTAAGATATTCCCTATGAAACAATAACGGCCCTGTTGCATTCCTGCGACGGGCTTTTTTTCTTCGGTGAACGCCATCAGGATTTTACTCCAACGATTGTTTTTGCCCTTTCACAGAGCACAACTTTTACCAGCATTTATTCGCCGGGAACTTTACATAGCTATTCAAAATGTACGATAGAATGAAACAACTCATACCATATGCTTTTGTTGTCCTGTTATTATTGCTTGCTTCCTGTAACAGCAAGAAAAAACCGGGTAAAGACATGAAGCCTAAAGATTACCCGGTATTAACATTGCAACCCAGACCGGCAATTACTTATAATGATTTCCCTGCCACTGTACAAGGCCAGCAGGTAATAGAAATACGGCCAAAAGTTGATGGATATGTGCAGGCAATTTATGTAAACGAAGGTGCCAGCGTAACCAAAGGGCAATTACTTTTTAAAATAAGTAACCCGCAATATGAGCAGGATGTAATTACTGCCAAAGCAGCCATTAAAAGTGCAGTGGCTGATGTAAGCGCCGCAAAAATGGATGTTGAAAAAGTGCGGCCATTGGTAGAAAAAGATATTGTAAGCAAGTATGAGCTTGAATCTGCGCAATACACGCTTCAATCTAAAGAGGCGGCGCTTGCACAGGCACAGGCCACGCTTGCCAATGCAGAAACCAATGTGGGCTATACTATTTTAAAGAGTCCGGCAGACGGCGTCATAGGTCTTATACCCTATAAGATTGGAGCATTGGTAAGCAGTACTACTACAGATCCGCTGACTACTTTATCCAATACGGGTAATGTGTTTGCTTACTTTTCACTAAATGAAAAACAGCTGCTTTCTTTTTCCAATCATGTCCCTGGCAATACGCTGGAAGAAAAATTGAACCATTTACCGGAAGTGTCGTTACTGCTCGCCGATGGTACTGCATATGCAGCAAAAGGAAAACTGGAAACAGCCAGTGGTCTTATTGCTACTGAAACCGGAACGGCAAGTTTTAAAGCCATTTTTCCTAACCCTGCCGGTATATTACGAAGTGGTGCAAGTGCTATCGTTCGTATACCCAGAAACAATGATACCGCGTTGCTTGTTCCGCAAAGTGCTTCGTATGAATTGCAGGATAAACATTTTGTATATCGCTTAACACCGGATAACCTGGTCTTTAGTACAGCCGTACAATCTACCCCAACTGCAGATGGTCAATACCTCATCATTCAGGGTGGTTTAAAAAAGAATGACCGCGTGGTGTTAAATGGTTTCAATATTAAAGACAGTACGGTAATTATACCAAGACCTGTAAACACAGACAGCCTTTTTAATGCTAACCCATCACCTCAAATACAATAGGTTTATATGCTCAGAAAATTTATAGAGAGGCCGGTGTTGAGTACAGTAATTTCTGTACTGATTGTATTGCTGGGTATATTGGGTCTTGTAAAACTTCCCATTGCACAGTATCCAGATATATCTCCGCCAACTGTACAGGTAACTGCCACCTATAGCGGCGCCAATGCCAATACCGTTTTAAAAAGTGTAATTGTTCCGCTGGAACAACAGATTAACGGTGTGGAAGGAATGACCTACATGAGTTCCTCCGCCACCAATACCGGTACGGCAACCATTAGTGTTTTCTTTGATGTTGGACGTGATCCAGACCAGGCTGCGGTGGACGTTCAAAACCGTGTGTCATCAGCAACCAGTGTGCTTCCGCAAGAAGTAACCCAGGTAGGTGTTACTGTTCGCAAACAACAAAGCAGCAACCTGTTGATCACTTCTATTTACAGTGATAAACCGGATTATGATCAAACCTTTTTGCAGAACTATGCAGCAATAAACATCATTCCGCAATTACAGCGTGTAAACGGAGTGGGTGCCGCTTCTGTTTTTGGCTCTGCGATGACGTACGCCATGCGTGTCTGGCTAAAGCCGGATGTGATGGCTATATATGGCATAACGCCTGCGGATGTTACTGCTGCATTGAATGAACAGAACGTGGAAGCTGCGCCGGGTAAATTCGGAGAAAATGATAACCAGTCTTTCCAGTATGTAATTACCTATAAAGGAAAGCTGGTAACTACTGAACAGTTTGGCGATGTGATTATTAAATCCACCGGAAATGGACAATATTTAAGATTGAAAGATATTGCCCGTATAGAATTGGGCGCATTAACTTATACAGGATCTACCGCTACGGATGGTAAACCTTCAGTGGGTATTTCTATCAGTCAAACACCAGGATCCAATGCCAGGGATGTAATCGTCAACTCTAAAAAAGTAATTGAGCAGGCCGCACAATCCTTTCCAGCCGGAATCAAGTTTGTATATCTTGTAGACATCAACCAGTTCCTGGATGAATCTATCAGCAAGGTAATACATACATTGATTGAATGTTTTGCACTCGTGTTCCTCGTGATCTTTATCTTTTTGCAGGATGTCCGCTCCACGATTATTCACGGTATTTCAGTACCGGTAGCCATCACGGGAACCTTCTTCTTTTTATACCTGTTTGGTTTCAGCATTAACCTGCTTACGTTGTTCGCTTTGGTACTAGCCATTGGCATTGTGGTTGATGATGCGATTGTGGTGGTTGAAGCGGTGCATGCAAAACTGGAAAATGGTTACACATCGCCAAGAAAGGCTGCTATTGACGCGATGGGTGAAATATCCGGCGCAATAGTTTCTATCACCCTGGTAATGGCGGCGGTATTTGTACCGGTGACTTTTGTTACAGGATCAGCCGGTGTTTTTTATAAGCAGTTTGGCATAACACTCGCGATCGCCATTATGATTTCGGCGGTGAATGCTTTAACGCTTTGCCCGGCGCTGGCTGCAATGTTCCTGCGTCCTCCGGATCATGGACATGAGCATGAAAAACGTACGTTGCTTCAGCGCTTTGGTGTTGGCTTTAACGCCGCATATGATGCGCTAACCTCAAAATACAGTCGTGCCGTAAAATTTCTTTCGCTAAAAAAATGGCTGGTACTGCTGATTCTTGGCGGTTTTGCCACAGCCTTTTATATGTTAATGAAATCAACCCCATCCAGCTTTGTTCCAAGTGAAGACATGGGTACCATCTTCGTAAATGTAAGTCTTCCGCCGGCTTCCACTATGGAGCGTGTGCGTGCCGTAGATATGCAGATAGATAGTATGGCACGTACCATTCCGCAGGTGCAAAATACGATGCGCACCCTTGGGCAAAATTTTATTGCAGGCTCCGGTAGTGCTTATGGTATGGTGATCATAAGACTAAAGCCCTGGGGTCAACGACCTGGTATTACCAATGACGATGTAATTGCAACGCTTAGCAAAAAGACGGCCGCGATAAGAGGAGCGACTATCCAGTTTATGTCGCAACCAACCATTACCGGTTTTGGCACCAGCGGTGGTTTTACCTTCCAGGTGCAGGACAGGGGCGCCCATTCAACCGCTGAGTTCTATAAAGTATCACAAAACTTTTTAAGCGCGTTGAATGAAAGGCCGGAAATTCAGTATGCCGCAACCTCGTTTAATCCAAATTTTCCGCAATATCAGTTGGATGTAAATGTTGCCAAGTGTAAAGATGCAGGCATTTCTGTTACAGATGTCCTCAATGCCATGCAGGTATATTATGGCAGCGCATATACAACCAACTTTAATGAATTCGGTCAGCAATATGAAGTAATACTTCAGGCAGATACAAGTTACCGCGCAAGTCCTTCCGGGCTTAATAAAATCATGGTGCGGGCCTCCGGTGGAGCGATGGCGCCAATATCTGAATACATTACCTTAAAAAGAGTATATGGACCGGAAACGGTTACCAGGTTTAATCTTTATAATTCAATGTCTGTAAACGGATCACCCAACCAGGGTTACAGTACAGGGCAGGCGTTGCAGGCTATTAAAGAAACTGCTGCAGAAAAACTTCCTTCGGGTTATAGTTTTGAGTTTTCAGGCATCAGCCGCGAAGAAGAAAACAGCGGCTCTCAAACGCTCTATATTTTCGTGTTATGTCTCGCATTTGTCTATCTCCTGTTAAGTGCGCAGTATGAAAGCTACCTGCTGCCATTGGCGGTAATATTTTCATTGCCCGTGGGATTATCAGGCGTATTTGTATTTGCAAAATTATTCGGGTTGGATAATAATATTTATATGCAGATATCACTGATCATGCTCATCGGTTTGCTTGCAAAAAATGCGATACTGATCGTGGAATTTGCAGTGGAACGACGGCGCAAAGGAATGGGCCTGGTAGAGTCTGCAATTGAAGGCGCCAAGGCAAGGCTTCGCCCGATCCTGATGACTTCATTCGCTTTTGTATTCGGGTTAATGCCACTCATTTTTGCTTCCGGTGTAGGTGCTAACGGAGACAGATCTATTGGTACCGGTGCCATCGGGGGAATGTTGTTTGGTACTTTGCTGGGCGTGTTTGTAATACCGTCTTTATATATACTGTTCCAGGGTTTACAGGAACGTGTAAGTAAAAACAAAGCGCCTGAAATGGAGACAGGAACAGCGCCTGCAATAAATCATTAAACTCATGAAAAATTCCATCCTGTATATTACCATATTGCTGTTGTTTATTGCTGGTATCACCGCATGCAGGGTAACACAGCCTTATCATGAACCGCAAGGCATTGCAAGCGATAACCTTTACCGGGATATGAATCCGAAAGACACAGCAACTATTGCCAATATACCCTGGCAGCAAATGTTTACAGATACATTATTGCAGGCTTTAATCAATGAAGGTATTGCCAATAATAATGACCTTAAGGTGGCTGTTGCCAGGATAAAATCTGCCGATGCCGGTTTTGCCCAAAGCAAGGCTGCATTCTTTCCTTCGCTGGATGCGAATATTGGAACCACGGTACAGAAGGTAACCAGTGCACAAATAGGAAGGTCACCCATTTTTGAAGGATACCTGAGTTCATCATGGCAGGCAGATATATGGGGCAAATTGCAAAGCAGCAGACGCGCTGCACTCGCCTCATTATTACAAAGTGAAGCTTACAGGCGTGCCGTGCAAACGCAACTGATCGCTAATATTGCGACTGATTATTATGCGCTGATGGCTTATGATGCGGAGTTGCAGGTTACTTTAAAAACAGTAGAAAACCGCAAGCAGGATGTGGAAACGATGAAGGTGTTAAAGGCCAGCGATGTGGTTACCGGTGCTGCTGTGGTGCAAAGTGAAGCCAACCGCTATTCGGCAGAAGTTACTATTCCTGATATCAGGCAAAACATACGTGAAACGGAAAACAGCATCAGTCTTCTAATTGGCCGCAGTCCCGGAAGTATTCAACGTGACAGCCTTTCCAAAGAACCTGTAATGACCAATTTACAAACGGGTGTTCCATCGCAATTACTTGCAAACAGGCCTGATGTTCAGGAAGCCGAATACCAGTTGCGCAATGCTTTTGAACTGGTAAACGTAGCGAGAACTTATTTTTACCCTGCACTTTCTATTACCGCTGAAGGTGGCATCTATAACACAAGTGTTGCTAATCTTTTCAGCGCGGGTTCTTTCTTTGGTAATATCATCGGCGGACTTACACAACCTATATTTAATAATGGCCTTAATAAACAAAGACTAAAGGTTGCCCAGGCGCAGCAGGAAGAATATCTTGCCAGTTTTAAACAAACTTTGCTTACTGCAGGGCAGGAAGTTTCCAATGCATTGTTTCAATACCAGGCCGCGCAGGACAAGATTGCTATTCGTACCCAACAAATTAATTATCTGCAGAAATCAGTAGAATATACTAAGGAACTTTTGAAGTACACCGCCAGTACCAATTATACGGATGTGTTAACTTCTGAGCAAAGCCTGCTTGCATCACAACTTAGCAGTGTGAGTGATAAGCTGCAGCAATTGCAGGCCGTGGTGAATTTATACAGTAGTCTGGGCGGGGGATGGAAATAATAGTAAAAAAGTAATGCAGGCGGGTTTGGCATTTATTGGCCCGGTTATCATAAAGTACTATAGAAGCATCATGCAATAAATAAAAATGTCGAAAAAATAATGCCAGTATTCATTCCAATAATAACAAATCCATATCTGATGAATTTACCGGTGAAAATCGGCCTCCTGTTGTGACTTATTTCAACAATCCGTAGTGTAACCAAGGCAAGATCAGTCGTTTTAATGGCAAGGCATTATTCTTGTTGCCATTGGCAGAAGCAGCAACTTACCACTGCGATAATAGTTATGGATGCAAACGGCGGGCTATCCCTTAATATTCCATCAACAAACAAACCTCGCGTAGTAATTATAGGCGCTGGTTTTGGTGGTGTATATGCCATCAAAGCTTTAAAAAGCAGAGACTTCCAGGTGGTTGTTTTTGATGAACGAAACTATCATACGTTTCAGCCTTTACTGTACCAGGTGGCAACGGCCGGTCTGCAGCCTGATGCTATTGCAGGGCCTTTACGCAAGATCGTTTCAAGAAAACAGGACTTTCATTTCCGTATGCTTAAAGTGCAATCCATTCACCCGGATGAGCATAAAGTATTTACTCCTGCCGGCGAATTGCATTATGATTACCTGATCATCGCGAATGGGATGAAGACCAATTATTTTGGCAACGACCAGATTAAGGAACATGCACTGCCGTTAAAATGGATACCTGATGCATTAAACCTGCGCAGCCAGTTGCTTGAATTATTTGAATGGGCAGGGCTCACCACTGATCCTGCGCAACGAAAAAAGATCATGACCATTGTGCTTGTGGGTGGAGGCCCCACCGGCGTGGAAATGGCTGGCGCGCTTTCAGAGTTAAGAAAATATATACTTCCCAAAGATTATCCTGCACTGGACTTCAGTGAGATGAAAATCTATCTCGTGGAAGGCTTGCCAAGATTGATTCCAGCCATGTCAGAAAAAGCCAGTGAAAGAAGCAAGTCTGACCTGGAAAAAATGGGGATAGTTATCAAGCTGAATACAATGGTGGAAAGTTACGATGGCAAAACCGTTGTATTAAAAAACGGTGAACGGATAAATACTTTTACCGTAATCTGGTCGGCGGGTGTTTCGGGTAATATCATTGAAGGTTTGAGTAAAAGCTGGGTAGAAAAGAACCGGCTGTTAACAGATGAATATTGCAGGGTAAAAGGAAGCAATAACATTTTTGCAGTTGGCGATATTGCGTTAATGAAAACGGATGATTATCCCAAAGGGCATCCGGGTTTGGCACAACCTGCCATACAAATGGGGAAATATGTTGGACGCCATCTTCATGATTTACATCTTCAAAAAGAAGTGCCTGTTTTTCATTATAAAGACAAAGGCTCTCTTGCAACCATTGGCCGGGGTAAAGCAGTTGCCGACTTAGGTAAACTTCGTTTTGGCGGAAGACCGGCATGGTGGATATGGCTGGTGGTTCATATCATGTTCCTCGTGAGCTTTCGTAACCGCTTGCTGGTATTTGTAAACTGGGTATGGAATTATTTCACATTCGACAAGGCCAACCGTCTTATTATACGCCCTTTGATCAAAAAGGAAATGGAGGTTTCAAAAACTTTATCTGTTGTTCAAGAAAAAGAATAGTTATGGAAAATAATATATCAGCAGCCCTTGCTTTAGGGCAAAGTATCTGGCTTGATTTTATCAACCGGGAAATCATCAATAATGGCGATCTGAAGAAGATGATTGAATCTGATGGCATACGGGGTATCACCTCCAATCCTGCCATATTTGAAAAAGCAATAACCGGGGGTAATGACTATGATGAAGATATTGCACATCATACTGAAGAAAGCACCGAAGAGTTATTTTTTGATCTTGCAATCAGCGATATACGGAAAGCGGCCGGTTTGCTGGAACCTGTATATAAGCAGAGCAATGGTTCAGATGGATTTGTAAGCCTGGAAGTATCGCCGAAGCTTGCGCGTGATACCAATGCGACCATTCAACAGGCGAGAATGTTATGGCATAAGCTGGATCGGAAGAATGTGATGATTAAAATACCCGGCACCACTGAAGGTTTGCCGGCTATACAGCAATGTATTAACGATGGCATAAATATCAACATCACACTGCTTTTTAGTATAGACCGGTATAAGGCCGTAACAGAAGCCTATATTACGGGGCTGGAACATCGGCTGGAACGGGGAGATGATATCAGTGATATCTCATCTGTCGCCAGTTTTTTTCTTAGTCGGATTGATACCCTGATCGACCCAATACTTGCAGAAAACAACCTGGAAGCATTACAGGGTAAAACCGCCATTGCATCCGCAAAACTTGCTTACCAGGTATACCTGCGCACCTTCAGCACAGATCGCTGGCTTGCACTTGAACAGAAGGGCGCTAAAAAACAACGATTGCTGTGGGCAAGCACCAGCAGCAAAAACAAGGCTTATAAAGACACAATGTATATAGATGCGCTGATTGGTGAAAATACTGTGAACACTATACCACAGGAAACATTGAAGGCCTTTATTGATCATGGTCACCCGGCGGCTTTACTGGAAAAAGATGTTGACAAAGCAACAGCTGTTTTGGGGCAGATTAAAACAGCCGGCATCAGTATTGACAATATAACCGATCAACTGGAAGAAGAAGGAATTAAAAAGTTTAATGAACCGTTTGATCAGTTGCTGGCAAGTATCGAAAAGCAAAAGCATTCATTACAAAACGCTACTCCTTAAGTTCGGGTTGCATAATGATAAATTTTATCAGGGGATATGACTGTTTTATACGGTCACGCGCCTGTTCAATAGCTTCGTCTATTTCAGCAATATCAACATCATCTTTTATAGTAATAATCATTACCAGTAAAATTTCTTCAGGCGATTGATAGGTAGAGAATAAATATTTTACTTCTGTGATCAGCGGGTCTTTTGTTACCAGCTCTCTTATCTTTCGGGCGGTACGGTCGGCAATACCTTCGCCCATTAAAAGACTCCGGCTTTCCCGTGCAAGAATAAGTGAAACCACAACGAGCAGTAATCCTACCAATACGGAAGCAATTCCATCAAGGTGAGGATTATTAAAACGATGTTCCAGGAAGATGCTGATAAATACGATGGATAGTCCGAGTACCGCAGCACCATCTTCAAACAATACCAGGAAGCTGGAAGGATCTTTGCTGTTCACCACAGCTTTCCAGAACCGCTCATTGCCACGGGTTTTATTAAATTCTTTAATCGCAATGATCAACGACGTTCCTTCAAAAACAAATGAAAAAGCCAGTACAATATAATTCCAGGTGGGATTCTTTAACGGCTCCGGGTGAAGTATATGGATATATCCCTGGTAAATCGAGAGGCCGCCACCCAGGCCAAAGATCATGATCGCTACAATAAAAGACCAGAAATATAATTCTTTTCCATAGCCGAACGGACGCAACGGATCAGGTCGTTTGCGGCTTTGTTTTAATCCATACAATAATAGCAACTGGTTAACCGTATCTACAAGCGAGTGAATACCTTCCGCTATCATCGAAGAGCTGTTGGTAATACTTCCTGCAACAAACTTGGTAGCGGCTATAAGTACATTGGCGGCAAGTGCACTATAAATAGAAAGGTTAGACTTAGCCATGCAAGAAAAACAAACCTGGCAGAAAAATGTTTGGATATCCTTTCATCAATGTGGCAGAAGTAGGATTACTATTTGATAAGCGGAAAGATAACTTGTGGAGATGCTTTCCATCTCTCCATATTCTTTCTACCTTATAACTACGGAAAATTACTTCCCGGTAAAGAGAATGTATGATACGCTTAAACATCATTGCGCTGGCTGCATATGTGATTATGTCCGGCGCATGCAAATCTGCAAGGGCACCTCAACATACCACGCTAAATAACGATGTGTACAAGGAAGAATTTAAAGGGTTTAGATTGTTGCCATCGTCAGCAAAAAATATATATGCCGGTGCAACCTGGGTAAAAGCTACAGGTACTTTACAAACAAAGGACAGTGTAGAAAAAACACAAGTAGCCTTACTGCCATTCACCTTTTCCAATAGGGATGATTCTTTTATTATCGCAGCGAAAATACAGTTGCTATACTTTTTGGGTATCTGTGTAACAGCGGCAACCTTGCGCAATTATCATCTTTCTGTTGATAGTGCTGTTATCGAGCATTTAACAGGTATTGACGAGCCTGATATAGTGGAAGACGGCATCTATGTTTGGGATGTCATACGGGTGCATAACATTTCCCTTGATGTTGGTAAAGAAGAAGCGGATAGCCTTGTTAACATTATTAATCTTCTTCCACATGCTGCGATTATAAAAAGAAGCAGCAACGATGGTCATACGAGATTGGTATTGCACGGCTTGCATCAGCCAATAGCTTACAGGCTGGCACGTCTCTCCAATAAAATAGTTGTGATCAGTAACGACCTGCGGCTGGAACAAGCTACACGATTCAGAACCGGTGAAGGAAATACGGCCTATATCAAAAGCTTTACTATTGGTAAAAGATATACCGGCCGAATTTTTAAAACGGCCAGTTATATTAATCGACACTACCAGGATGAAAGTGCTTTTAAGAAAGAACAATATAATCATCAAATATGGCCACAAATGCGGCTACAAAACAATTGTGTTGCTGTAATGGAAATTCAATGCAACCAGGATACAGTTGGTGGTAACCCGCGTAAAATAAAAGTGATGCTGGGTTGTGAGGAAGATGGTTCAAATGCCGTTGCATTACCTGTAAAAAATATAACGGCTTTTATTCCGTTGGTTGATGACATGCAGGGGAACTATTATTTGCATGAGGCACTAGAGATAAACAGGTTAGTGTTTTTACCCGGTCTTCAATATCCGGAATCAGGACCATCTTACGGTATACCGGGGTTGGTTCATACGCGTACCAGCTTTCGTATTCAATACGTAGAAGACCCGCAGGCAGAAGATTGGTAAAAACGTATCAATAAATTTCTGATGTATATTAGCGCAGGAGCAGCTTTGTGCCGGTGCTCCACAAAGCCCAGGCGATTAACACCGGTTGAAAGAAAAGCCTTGTAAAACGGGCTGCATCTGTATTTAATCCAAAGGCATTTCTCCTGTCAAGGTACTGTGCAATATTACCCGGGAAAACCAGCAGGAAGAATAGCGCGGTAAACCAGCCGATACCTACTTTGTATTTTACCATGCAGGCAAGGCCAAGTCCAATCGCAATTTCAACAATACCTGATAATACTACCACCAGGTCTGTATTCATCGGTACCCATTCAGGCACCTGTGCCCTGAATTCTTCGCGTGCAAAAGTGAGGTGACCGATGCCTGCAAACATCAACATCAATCCCAGTAATTTTCTGCCAGTGTTTTGTAGCCGGCTGGTTCCGGCAGTAATGATCTTCATTGCTTCGGTTATTGGTTGTTCAACAACCTTGCTGTTCAAAAGTTCAGTATAGATTTTAAACGCTGCGTATTTATTTTCTATACAGCGGACAACGTTTTAACAGGTATTGCAATGCATTCTTGTAAGCATCCGTACCGGTCCAGAAAGAGCGGCGGTCTTCGTTAAAAATCGCGCTGTTCTTATCCGTATAAATATTCACGCTGATACTCGTTTCATAATTCTGGGTAGTAGAACTGGAAGAGCTGCCGGACAGCTTTGCATCTTCTTTGCCTGATTTATTGTCTTTGCCTGCAGTTGCTTTATAATCTTCACTTTTATAGCTGTACTGGCTTCCTTTGTTCTGTGTAACCGTGCCATCAATAATGTATTCTACGCCAAGAATATCAGCCAGTTCATCCATGGTAAAACCCCTGATCTTTTCCATGTCCGCACCAGCTTTGGCAAGCAGTGCATTGGTAGTTCGGGGGTCAAGAATGCTGTGCTCACCCGCATGTTTGGTAAGAAAATTAAAGCACTCGTTCTGTACTTTGTAACTCATTTCATCACCTGCTGTTTGGTTATCAGTAATAAAATGAAAAGGCAGAATAGCAATCCTGTTATGATGGCCGGCGATTGATTTAGTAGTAGTGTTTTCAACAACTGTTGCAGCTGTTGCTGCCGGTTTTGTAAATAGTTCTGTTCTGCCGCTGGAATAAGTAATCCTGAAAATATCGGCCTTCCTTACCGAATATACCAGCGTCTCGCCGTTGTAAACAAATTTTACGGCCGAATCGCCCAATTCGGTCACCTTGCCGGCCATTTCTTCGCCATTAACTTTAAGAATAATATCCTGTTTGGGATTTTGTGCTGAAAGTTGAATGCTGCAGAACAGCAAAAGAAGACAGATAGAAAGTAATTTCATATCGCGTGGTTTAGTTGCGTGGTTTTAATTGGTTTGCAGATGCAAAATTGTGCAGCTATTAACCTTATATAAAGACTGCAATGTTTCAATTGAAGAATCAATATCTTCAACTGTCGGTTTTGCGCTATCAACCGCAAGCTTGTCGTGCAGATTAATTCCTGATAATATTTCAGCCTGTTAAAAAAAACATTGAGTTTTGCAGGCCGTTTAAAATACTCTTTATGCGTACATCCAAGCAGGCAGCCATTGGCTTTATATTCGTAACACTTCTTATTGATGTAATGGGCTGGGGGCTGATCATTCCTGTAATGGCCGACCTGATTGCCCAGTTAAAACATATTCCGGTAAACGAAGCAAGTACTTATGGTGCTTTCCTGCTTTCCGTATTTGCGATTACACAGTTTTTGTTTGCACCGGTGATCGGTAACCTGAGTGATAAATATGGCCGTCGCCCTGTATTGCTTTTTTCATTACTTGGCTTTGGTATCGATTATATTATTCTTGCTTTGGCGCCTGCTTATGGGTGGCTCTTTGTAGGCAGGGTAATTGCAGGTATTACAGGTGCCAGCTTCACCACTGCCTCCGCTTATATTGCGGATGTTAGCACCAATGAAACAAGGGCAAAGAATTTTGGAATGATCGGTGCTGCTTTCGGGTTAGGTTTTGTACTCGGGCCAGCACTCGGCGCTTTACTCGCTATCTGGGGTATACGTGCTCCGTTTTATGCAGCGGCTATCCTTTGCCTGCTTAACTGTTTGTACGGATATTTCCTGTTACCTGAATCATTAAAGAAAGAAGACCGCAGGCCGTTTGACCTGAGGCGTGCAAACCCTTTCGGGTCACTTAAATTTCTAAGCAAACATAAAGAGATAGGCGGACTGGCACTTTGTTTTTTCCTCATCTATCTTGGCAGCCAGGCCGTACAGGGCAACTGGAACTTCTTCACCATTTATCGTTTTCACTGGAGTGATAAAATGGTTGGCATTTCACTGGCGGTAGTAGGTGTGTTGGTGGGCGGGGTTCAGGGTGGATTAACAAGGGTGGTAAATCCAAAGCTGGGAAATGAGAAAAGTATTTATCTCGGTCTTTCCCTGTATACACTAGGGTTGATACTGTTTGCGGTGGCTACACAGGGCTGGATGATGTTTGCCTTCCTCATCCCTTATTGTCTTGGCGGTATCTGTGGTCCATCATTGCAGGCGGTAATTTCCGGTCATGTGCCGCCCAACCAGCAGGGAGAATTACAGGGTGCGCTAACCAGCCTCATGAGCTTTACCACTATCATTGGCCCGTTGATTATGAACAGCACTTTTGCCTACTTTACTTCTTCAAAAGCACCTTTTCATTTTCCTGGTATCCATTTCCTTATTGGCGCTGCATGTATGCTGCTAAGCGTGATCATCGCCTATAAAGTATTATCACGTGAAAAGCAGGAACATCCTGAATTAAAGAATGTGATAGAAGGAACAGCCGGGCAACAGGCCTAGCACCATAACTAAGTATTTTTAGTGATAATAGAGTAACACTTTCCAAAAGGGAAGCAGTCGCTATATGCCAATCTTCCGGCTTACTTTTGCAGCTTAACTGAATAATTATGGAACTAGGGATTGGTATGTTTGGCGACTTGGCTGTTGATAAAGCAACAGGTAAACCTGCTGATGCGGGTACTAAGTTGAAGGAGATTCTGGAAGAAATTAAATTGGCAGATGAAATCGGGCTTGATGTTTTTGGCCTGGGTGAACACCACCGGCCTGACTATGCAGTTTCTTCTCCGGAAATAGTGCTGGCCGCTGCTGCCGGTATAACAAAGAATATTAAACTAACAAGTACAGTTACTGTTTTAAGTAGTGCAGAACCGGTAAAAGTGTACCAGGATTTTTCCACCCTTGATCTTATCTCAAACGGAAGGGCGGAAATAGGAGTGGGGCGTGGCAGTTTTATAGAATCATTTCCCTTGTTTGGTTATAACCTGGAGGATTATGATCAGTTGTTTGAAGAAAAGCTTGACCTGTTGTTAAAGATCAACCAACAGGAAAGCGTATCATGGAGAGGAAAACTTCGCCCGCCGATGGTGAATCAGACGGTGTACCCAAGAGCTACCCGTAATGGAAAACTTCCCATCTGGATTGCAGTAGGTGGTACACCTCAATCTGTATTACGTGCCGCAAAGCTGGGATTGCCTTTAATGGTGGCGATCATCGGCGGAATGCCTGCGCAATTTCAACCACTGGTTGATTTTTATAAACAACAATATGAAGAGCAGGGACACCCCGTACAGGAAATGCAGTTGGGGGTACATGCACATACTTTTGTAAGTGAGTCTGCCGGTATTGTTGACGACTATTTTACTTACTACGCCTCACAAATGGATCGTGTGGGCGCGGAAAGGGGATGGCCACCGTTCTCCAGGGCGCAGTATAATAATGGCAGGTTAAAGGAAGGCGCCTTGTTAATGGGAGACTCTTCGGCAGTAGCTGATAAGATATTATACCTGCACGAGCTTTTTGGTATCACCCGTTTTGTCGCTCATATGGATGTAGGTGCACCGCCTCATAACCTGATGATGAAATCAATAGAATTATTCGGTACCAAAGTAGCGCCTCAGGTGAGAAAAGCATTGGCAAAATAAGGATTACAACAGGATGTTGATCTTTATGAAAAACATCCTGTTGGTTTTAACTTAACGCCGCTTGTATCCTATGTGACAGGTAATTAAATCCTACTCGCCGTTATCGCTTATCTTATCAAAATAACGAGCCTGGCTAAGCCTGTTTCCGTCCTGTAATTTTATCTGTTGATAACCTTTTTATGATTGCATAAACCGCTGGTCATTATGTTTTGGCAGGGTTGTACAGGACTGTTAAAAAAAATAGCTGTATCATTTCCTTGTCTTGTCTTACTTTTCATCATTATTTTTTAATAATCCATCTGTTCCAATGTATTACGAAGAAACCTTACCAATAACTGTGCTTTATATTGACGATGAAGCAAGCAACCTGCAGGCTTTTGCTGCAGTTTTCAGACGTGAGTTTGAAGTCTTAACCGCACAATCAGCACGCGAAGGATTGGAAATACTTGCCGAAAAAAAGGTACACGTGATCCTCTGTGATCAAAGAATGCCGGAAGTAACCGGAGTTGAATTTTTTGAAATGATCCTTCAGCGCTTTCCGCAACCTATACGCATACTTATTACCGGCTATGCAGATATCAATGTGGTGATTGATGCCATTAATAAAGGGGAGGTTTACAAGTACCTCACCAAGCCCTGGAACGACGATGATATCAGGAATTTTATTATCAAGGCACATGAAGTATATACGTTGAGGGAAGAGAATGAACGGCTGCTGCAACAGGTAAAAGAGAATAAGGAAAAGCTGAAGGCCTTTGGTATAGACATTCATGATATAGGGGACTAGCAAAAGACGGACACATGTGTTTTCGTGAGACGTGAGAAGTCATTCGTGAGTTTAACTGTTTCACATTTCACCTCTCGTGTTTCACGAATATTTCGTGAGAAGCGAAACGTCATTCATGAGTTTAACTGTTTCACATTTCACTTCTCATGTTTCACGAATATTTTGTGAGAAGCGAAACGTCATTCGTGAGTTTAATTGTTTCACATTTCACCTCTCGTGTTTCACGAATATTTTGTGAGAAGCGAAACGTGATTCATGAGTTTAACTGTTTCACATTTCACTTCTCATGTTTCACGAATATTTTGTGAGAAGCGAAACGTTATTCATGAGTTTAACTGTTTCACATTTCACTTCTCATGTTTCACGAATATTTCGTGAGAAGCGAATCGTCAATTGTGAGTTGAACTGTTCACATTTCACCATTCACCATTCACATGCCCGGTAACCCATTCCACCAATCCATTAACGCTTTGCCCAGCGTATCCACTAACTCTTTATTGTCACCGGCGATATTGGTTGTTTCGTGAGGATCTTTTGCAATGTCATATAATTCAATCCTGCTCCGGTCTTTATTCATTAGCAACTTCCAGTTATCCTGCAGCATTGCAATAGAAGGGCTGCGGTCATTTTCCGGAGGATAATTAAACGAAATATCATTACGGCCATATTCCCAGAAAATAGGGCGTTTACGTTTAACGGGCTTACCCATCATTACCTGGCTGCGGTCTTCACCATCTGTCGTAGCTGTATTGGCAATACCTGCCATTTTACATAAGGTAGGTATCATATCATTGGCGGTAACCACCGAGCTCGTATCCAGTTGTGCCGCTTTAATATGGCCGGGCCAGCTCATCATAAATGGCATACGTATACCGCCTTCATACAACGACACTTTTGCTCCACGCATACCAGCAGAACGGTCATGACGAAAATTAGGCGCGGGGCCATTATCGCTGGTAAACACAACAATCGTATTCTTATCTAACCCTTCCTTTTTTAATTCTTTCATCAACCTTCCGATCTGCTGGTCATATTCTTTTAGCACTGGAATAAAGGTTTCTTCTTTGGAACCATATTCTTTTACATAATCTCCGCCGGGTACCCAGGGCGTATGAACATCATCCGGCCAGAGGTTGATAAAGCAGGGGGTGCCGCGGTGCTTCTTAAGAAAAGCAATGGTTTTATCTACAAAGTAAGCGGTGCGGTTCCATCGCTTGATGCTGTCCTGGTCACTCCATATCCAGTCAGATGCGGTTAGCAAGGGATCAGGATCCGGACTTTCCCAGGTACTGTTCCACTCATCAAAACCATAACGGTCAAAATTGGGAGCCTGTTTTACATCACGGCCACCGCCCATATGCCATTTGCCAAAATGCCCCGTAGCATAACCATTGGCTTTAAAAAGTTTTGCAATGGTTGGCGCCGAAGGATCAAGAAAATCTGCCTGCTCACAGGTGGCATTATGTTTCTTATCACTCAGGTAGTTGGTGATATGCCATTTGGCCGGCGCCTGCCCGGTAAGTAGGCCGGTTCTTGATGGCGAGCAAACCGGTGAAGCGCTATAATAATGGGTAAGTCTTATTCCTTCTTTGGCGAGTTGATCAATATTGGGTGTTTGATAAGTACCGTTAAAGCAACTGATATCGCCATAACCCATATCATCCGTAAGTATAAATATGATATTGGGCTTTTGCTGTGCATAGGTTCCGGTAGCTATAAGAAAGAAGAGAACGACAAGACTTCTTTGTGCCAGACAGGTTAACTTTTTCATAAGCGGGTTAAGTTAGTAAATAATTTATCAAACGGTATCCCCCGTATTGTTTTCTGTGCTGAAAGAGACTGATATGGTTGGTAAGAAGAGTGCAAGATGTGTTCATGCTATTTTATTGTATCGCTTTCTCCTGTAGTAATAATTTTAAGGCTAAACAGCCGCGGTGCGTTGTACGATAGACTGTATAATATCATCCAGCTCTGTTGCCGATTTGTGCATATATTCAAACAAGGTCTTTTGTTCCTCGCTGGTAAGACAGGTTTCATCCATTAGCTGTATCAGGCTCATAATGCGTGATAAAGGTGTTCTTACTATGTGTGACTGCGTCCAGGCAATCTCTCTTAACTGGTTGTTTTGTTTTTCAATAGCACGTAAATGGGCAAGACTTTCCGTAATGTCCGTCGCCTGAACCAGGCGTGCCTGTTTGCTGTCAAAGTCTATCCGGTTGCCCTGTATATCTACATCTATAATGTTCCCATCCTTTTTCTGGTGCCTGTAACGCCCCTGTCGTGTTTCTTTCATTTCCCCAAGGCTGTCAATTATTTTCATGAAACCAACCTTATCGGTTTCCGGTCTTATATCAATAATGGTCATCTGTAAAAACTCTTCCCTTGTATAACCGTAATGCGCTATGGCGGCAAGATTTACATCCAGGAAACGATAACTATGAATATCATATACCCAAAGCGGCAACGGGCTTGCCTGGAACAATAAACGATACTTTTCCTCGCTCTTTTTTAGTGCAGCTTCTGCCAGTTTTTTGTCTGTGATATCCTGTAGTATCCCGAATATATGAGTGCCATACCCTTCATGGTCAAACTCATACCGCCATTCTGAATATACATAGCGCACTTCTTTATTGGGCCTTACAATCCGGAAGTGGGCAGACCTTCTTTTCTGCATACTTTCTCTTGATTCCAGCAGGGCAACCACGCTTTCACGGTCATCCGGATGCAGTAAAGAAACCAGGGATGGTATCACCGGGGCTACTTCACCTATCGCTAATCCAAAGATGCGGTACATCTCATCCGTCCAGGAAGAACTGCCATCTGAAAAATCCATTTCCCAGCTACCCAGGTGTGCAATCGCCTGGGCTTCTTTAAGGCTCAGGTTGCTCCTCGCCGCATTTTCCCTTGCCAGCCTTTTCTGGATCATTCTTTCGAGTATGTCCTTTGCTTTGTCAATTGCTTCTATCTCATACTTATTGGGTTGTACAGCTTCCCTGGAATAAATTGCGAATGTACCTATCAGCCGTTTATCAACATCAAAGAAAGGTTGTGAAGTGCAGCTTCCCAGGTTAAAACGGCTTGCCCAGTGCCGGTATTTTTTCCACCGGGGATCTTTCATGGTATCTGTTACCACCACTTTCTTCAATGTGTAGGCGGCTGTACCGCAGGAGCCTTCATCCGGGCCAATCACTGTATTTTCCACCAGCTCATTATACTCATCCGGTAAATGCGGTGAGCTCCAGTTATGTAAACGGCCATGTTTCACTTTTAATACAGAACACAGCATGCCGGGATGTATTGCTTTTAAACCATCGAGCAGGTGTCTTATCAAAGCGGTTAATGGAATGCGGTCGTCTGTATAACTCTCCAGCATCTCTTTCTCCAACTGGCTTAACTGCTGCAGGTGTTTGGTCTCTGTAATATCATGAAAGAAAAGATTAATGCCACGCCTGAAAGGGATACACTGTATTTCTGCCCACCGGTTATTGGCAGCTATCAGAAAGTCTCCTGAATTGGCCACCCGCTCCTGCATAGATTGCCTGGCCAGTTTTATTACATCCGGCGGTGTATATGCTGCCAGTTGTTCAACAAAGTTTTTACCAATGACCATTTCACGTGCTGTTCCCGATAATTTTTCAGCAGCCTGGTTCCAACCGGTAACCACCCAGTCTTCGCTAATGGTGCAAACACCCGAGGTAAGACTTTCAATAATGTCAACAGCTTCTCCATCCTCATAAGCGTGCCTGTTGATCCTGTCAGTGATGCGGCAATAAAAATAACCGGCTGCCTGCAGCCAGTGCAGGCAAACATGAACAGGTACAGGGTGTTTGTCTGTATCCAGCAAGGAGAGGGTAATACCCACTTCTTGTTTAATTTCCATAGCATGCTTTGCCTGCTCAATAAAACGGGCTGTATCAGTTTGGACTATTATTTCCAGGATAGAGTGGCCGGCTGAGAAGGTTAGACGGTTACCGGCAGGTAAACTTTTGTCCCGGTCATCCTCTGCAAAATGATAATTGCGGTCAAGTAAAAAGCTGATATGCGCAGCATTGGTCATGTGATCAGGTGAACGTGGTTTTTCGTGATAAAGGAGCCTTGCGGCAATTGCAACAACAGTACCAGCAACAAGTTTTAAGCCACTTTGCATCTGTTATTACTTTTAACGTTGTGCATGATGTTCACAGTTACGGGGAAAATTTGTGAGGATTGGTTTCTACATAATTACTGGTAACACTTTCTTTGTCAGTACGATAAAGAAAGGTCTTGATAATTTTTTACCGACGATCGGTCAACGAAACCCTTACTGTACATGCCTCGTGAAAGATAGTTGCGGAATCAGGCTTAACAGATCGCCTTTATCTTATGTTGCGGTGCAGATTTTGATGCACTTGAGAAAACGTCTGATCCTCATGCACCTCCTGAAAAATACTCGCCCGCTTTATGATGCAGATTATGATGAAAAGCCCCACTTACAGGTTACTGTTGAAGGTAATCACCTGATCTTAAACTGCCTGTTACAGGATATTGAACCTGCTGACATAGTCTTGTGGCAGCATGTGCCATTGAAGTGGGGGCTGTTTAAATCTGCCGGCCTGCTTTATGTACTGGTAGAAGCGGTGGATTCCTGCCGGTTGGCAGCACCCTTATTGCCGATGGTGGAAAGTGCCCGTACAGTGGAAATGATAAACAGCCTTGATACCATACGTTTGCAACTTAAGGATGAGTTTTCCGGAGAAGTAGCTGTGGTAAGATCACTTTCATTTCCGCAGGACCGCAGCCAGCAGCTAAAAAGTTTCCTGGTAAAAGAATGGTCCCGTGCTGTATCTACATTGCAAACCAATGCTGCCCTTCAATGTCCTTTTGATACTGAATTTATGTTTGCAACAGCATCGCTGCACAACAGCCTCTGGCAAGCACAAGAATCCGGTGCTGCTGTATTAACCGCGTAGTGAATGATGCCCCATAATGCTGTATTGTTGAATATAGCATTATGACTATTGAGATAAAATACATATCTCGTTACTGCTTTTATTTTGCTTACTGTGTTATCTCTCTCTGTAAATGTCTTCCCGTTATATTATGAGCTTTCACCGATAAGTAACCTTCCCCTGTGTAAATCTGTGTTGCCCTGATTGCTTATTTTTAATATCTTCCATGCCAACATTGCTAAAACCAAAATGAACCATCACATGTCAACACAGAACCAGGCTTCCCGCAGAAAGTTTTTACAACAGATTGGTGCTACAGGTTTACTCGCTGCAGCGTCACCCCTGCAAAGCTTTGCTGCCAAAGAAAAAGCAGAAGAGCGTACACTGTTTTACGAAAGAAAAATAGCTGCAGGTGATAAGATACGCCTGGGTGTGATTGGTTTTGGTGTGCAGGGGCACTATGACCTTGGTACAGCATTGAAAGTACCGGGTGTTGAACTGGCCGGTATTTGTGATTTGTACACAGGCAGGCTGGTGAATGCAAAAGAAACCTATGGCAAAGACCTGTTTACCACCCGCAACTATAAAGAGCTTTTAGACAAGAGCGATATTGACGCTGTAATTATTGCTACTACAGACTGCTGGCATGCACGTATAACCAAAGATGCACTTGCAAAAGGCAAAGCAGTGTACTGCGAAAAACCTATGGTGTTTAAAATCAGTGAAGGTGCAGGTGTAATTGAGGCACAACAAAAAGCCGGCAAGGTATTACAGGTAGGCAGCCAGCGTGTAAGCAGCATCGGCCTGGCAAAAGCGAAGGAACTGCTTATCGCAGGAGAGATTGGTAAACTGAATATGGTGAATGCGGTATACGACCGGCAGAGTTCTATCGGCGCCTGGGAATATACCATTCCAAAAGATGCAAACGCGGAAACAACTGACTGGGACAAGTTTATAGAAGTAACCGAGAAGATGGCTTATGACTCCAAGAAGTTTTTCTGGTGGCGTGCATTTAAAGAAGTGGGTACCGGTGTTGCGGGAGACCTGTTTATACACCTGTTAAGCGGCACCCATTTTATCACCAACTCCAAGGGGCCTGAAACCATTTACAGTACGGGCCAGTTCAGTTATTGGAAAGATGGCCGTAACATGCCCGATGTAATGTCTGGCGTAATGCAGTATGGTGATACTCCTGAACATCCTGCATTTCAGCTTACGCTGCAGGTAAACTTTATCAGTGGTACAGGCGGGCAGGAAGTAATAAGGTTTGTAGGTTCTGAGGGTGTGATGGATGTGCATGGCAATGATATCAGTATCCGCCATAGTATTATGCCGGAAGCGCCTGGTTTTGGTGGCTATGACTCTTTGTTCACCTTCTCCAAAAGTCTGCAGGATGAAATGCAGAAAGAGTATGATGCCAAGTGGAGTGAAGCCCAGAAGAAACGCCCCAGGAAAAACGACGTTAACTTTAAAGCCCCGGACGGATATGATGAACACCTGGACCATTTCACCAATTTCTTTGATGCAATAAGAACAGGTAAACCTGTGGTGGAAGATGCCAGCTTTGGTTTCAGGGCTGCAGCACCGGCATTGTCCTGTAATGAAAGCTTCTTCCAGAAGAAGGTGATCCATTGGGATCCGGCAAAAATGAAACTGGTATAGATTTTAGCGATTGATGATATAAACCCTGCTAGCATGAAATCATTCCTGTTATTGCTACTAAGCGCAATTGCATTTGGCGGATGCTTTAACTGCGCTTCTATCTTGCTAAGTATATATGGCCATTAAGTATTAACGGGAAAATAGTAAAGGAGGAAAAAGCAGAAATAGGATGTTTTGGAAGCATCGTTTACGTAAATCATTACAAGACAGGTACTTTACAAAATATATGTTATTGCGTTCCTGGAAAACAGGGGCTTGGGGACTATACAGTGCCGGGTGATAGCCTGAGTAAAGTTTCAGGAAGCCTTATTGTTGAAGTTTACCGGAAAGGTAGCGTTAAAAGATTTGAATATCCTTGTTGCAGTTACTAATGCCTGAGTAAATAACTTTTAAAGAGCATTGTAATTCAATTTTCCCACTCATCTTCACACGCTGCCTGTTTCAGTAGAATAGCTAATACATTTTCTGCATTTTACTGCACTTCCTTCGCACCTCAGTCGTATCTCCTTTTGTGATTGTTTTACACCTGCGAATAAATAAATGATTTTATGCCAAAATGACATCTGGAATAAACCCGAGAAAAAAGTTTCTAGGGCGCCTATCAGGTGCGAATGAGGTGCGAATGAGGTACGGCTGAGGTAGCCTTCAGGTGACGAATAAAAAAAGCAGAAGTCTTGACAAAGTAGCATGAAAAATAAATACCGGAATATACGATGATATCCATATTAAAATATTTGAAAGTGTATCGGCTGATCATCGATTTTTAATTTCCGTCAACATTTTTATGGTATCTTACCACCCCATCGTTGAAATTCAGTTTTTCGCAATATCTTCCCGCTTAAACTTTTGCCAATGATTCGTTACAAACAATGGTTTGCCGTTTGTATGCTTGCTGTGTTTATTTCGGGTAGCCTTAACGCCCAGGAAAATCAAAGTCCTGCCGGAACCTATTCAAATCCCTTACCGGTAAAACTGGGTGATCCTTATGTATTATTTGATAATGGCACCTATTACATGTATGGGACCGGTGCAAAGGATGGTTTTCCCGCGTACAAATCAACAGACCTGGTAAACTGGCAATCCCTGGGGCAGGTTTACAAAAGTATACCGGATAAATCCTTTGGAATTGATGCTTTCTGGGCGCCTGAAGTGTATAAGGTAAAGGATAAGTATTATATGTTTTTTAGTGCCCAGTGGAGACAAAACCCTACCAATGAACTGGAAAATTTTAAGATCGGTATTGCGGTTGCCGATAAGCCTGAAGGACCATTTACTGACTTTTCTGATAAACCTGTTTTTGATCCCGGTTATCCTATTATAGATGCCAATGTGTTCTTTGATGACAATGGTAAAATATACCTGTATTATTCGCGCTGCTGTTATAAGCATGCTGTTAAAAGCGAAGCGGCAGATATGGCAAAACAAAAAGGGTGGTTTAATGAAGTGGAAGAAAGCTGGGTATATGGCGTAGAGTTAAAACCTGATTTTTCCGGGGTGATCGGTGAGCCGGCATTATTGCTGCGTCCGCCGGTGACCATGAAAGACAAACAGGCTGAATGGGAGAGCCGTTCTGTAACTGCCCGTGAGGTAAACAGGCGCTGGACCGAAGGTTCTGTTACTTTTAAAAAAGACGGTATTTATTATATCATGTATTCTGCCAATAATTTTGCCGGCCAGAACTATGCCGTTGGTTATGCAACAGGTAAATCTCCCCTCGGTCCTTTCACCAAAGCTTCCAATAACCCTGTACTGCAAAAGAATACTGCGCAGGGCGGCACTGTTACCGGAACCGGGCATAATTCAATTACCTGGTCGCCGGATGGAAAACAAATGTTTTGTGTTTACCATGCCAGAACAACAGCTACCGGTGATGAGCGTGTTGTATTTATAGACCGTATGTCTGCCACAAATGGAAAGTTATCAGTAGATGGGCCAAGCACTTCGCCACAACCACTGCCATCGGGAGTTATGCAAAAATAGAAAAGCGGTAATAAGGAGTCGGTACAAACCTAAAGGAACAAATCTTTTGTAAAAAGCATTTGCAGTTCATTGCAAAATCAACTTAAATTGCGGTAATCAAAACTGTACCACATTACTAAACCCTAAACAAATAAATGCAACTCATAATTAAAGCAAGACAGCTTGGCCGCAAGCATGCCCTGATTGAGCATAAAATAATAGACATAGAAGATATTGGCCTGCAACCAACAGTAAGGTTATTACTGCAGGCCGTAGCAGCGCAACAGGTTAGCGAATACAATAATAAACAGGCCGGTGATAACCTGGTTCCCTTTTTAAGTTCAGAAGAAGTAAGCCTGCAGGCAGAAAGTGGTAAGGTAGATTTTAAAACAATCTATCATAACCAGCGCGTAAGTGTACCCGTTGCACAGCAAACGGTGTTACAGGCATTTGAAGATGGCATGTTTGCCCTGTTCTGTAATGATGAAGCATTAACTACATTAGATCAAACTATTCCTATAACCCGGGATTCCGTTATCACATTTGTAAGGCTTACTTTTTTAGCCGGCAGTTACTGGTAACCATTTCCTTTTTAATTTTTTTATGCAACCACAAACCATTCATCCGTACCTGGAAGATAAAAAAGTACCCGCGCTTTATAAAACACTAAAAGAAAGCCTGAGTAGTATCAACAGCGAACTAGGGCTGCTGTTCATCAATGAAATGCCCGAATACAGGGATAAGTCATGGAGCCATAGCGAAAATGTAGTTTACGGAAGCAATCGTTTTAACCGCATCCGGGAATTACTGGGTGAAAATGAATGGAAAGACCCTTCCAACTACCGGCTCTTGTGTTATTTATTTGGTGAAATAAAGGCGCCTTATGTAAAGCTCGCCTGGGAAAATATGCCTTTTCAAATGTATCAGGATGGGCATGCCCGTAGGTCTTTTCGTGCACCGCATAATAAAGAGTTATGTCTTCGGCGCCAGATTGAACTGATTGTTGATCTTATTCCCCAGTCATACTCTCAGGGATGGAATGAAAAATTTGACTATGTGTACACTTATTATGACCTGGACATAGTTGACCAGGTAAAATGGGCGCATACCATAGGGGATGGTAATGCTAACCTGTTCAGATTGTGGGCGGCAGCGGTTGATATGGGTAATACATCCGTATTTGCGATGCTGGAAAATATTATTTATAACAAAGATGAACAGGGCAAAGTAACGAGAAGTATTATCAAGGCATTGCTTAACAGTAATAAACCGGAAGCCTGGGTGTTGGTGGAAAAACTGCTGCTTGCCGCACAACGGCAGGAAGGGCTCAGGCAAACCATACTTGAATCACTGGATGAGACAAGCACGGGAGGCTTGAAATATATTATTAAGGTGATCATTGATCATCAACTGGCGAGATTTTCCTCCGTGGTAAGGGCTGTAGATGTTTGGGCAGGTTTAGGGTGGGAGAGCGAACGGGAAACAACCGTAAGAAGCTTTCTGGAGAAAGCACATTTATATCTTGAGAACCCGGCCATTATACCTGATGCGGTAAAAAGCAATAATAACACAGAGGTTTATATGGCATTGTGGGCACAGGGCGTTTATGATGTAGAACAAACTTTTCCCTTTCTCTGGCACCTGTATAAAAACGGGAGTATGGAAAAAAGATTACTGGCTGTAATTTTTGCCGGAGAAACTGCGCATTACAATATACAGATGCCGCTGTTTATCGCTGCCTTAAATGATCAGGAATTACCACCGTTGGCCTATGCAGTCATCTGTATCCAACATCTTCTTTATACAAATGAACATTTAGCATATTACAATCATCATTTCCCGGAGCTCTTTAATCTGCTAAACGATACATACCAGCGTATTACAATAAAAGAGAAGACATTTGAAAGCACTGTGTTTTCCTGGCAGAAAGTAACATTTGAAAGAAAAACGATTCTCCGGGTAATGCTGATGCTGGTAGGATCGGACAAGGAAAGACTTAACCTGCTGCTCTCTTATTTTGAAGAGATGGACGCAGGCCTCAAAAGAACGCTTAGCCAGGTTATTCTTCCCAAACATGCTGAATATAGTTACCGGCCCGGAACCGGGGAAATTCTCCCGCTTACTGAATTTCAAAGAAACTATGCCTTACAGATTTTAAAAGACCGCAGTGAACATGAGATTGCATTTAAAGCTTTGTACGGCCTCAAATTATCTGCAGAAGAATTAAGCCCCTTCCCGGAACTGCTGAAACGCAAAGCTGCAGATTTTCGTAATAAACTCATTGCACTTCTGCTTAACCAGGAAGATGCTTTGCTTGCCCCGGTAATTGAGCGTGTTTTGTTGCAGGGTGATGGGGAACAGCGCACCGCCGGTCTTGACCTGCTGCTTCAATTACGCAAAAGCAACCGTCTTACAGATGTTGTTACCGGGTGGATTAAACGGTTTAAAGAAAGAAGGAATATATCAGCAAAAGAAGAAGTACTCTTATCGCAGCTTTCTGAAGAGCACGGCTTTATACCATCTCCTGCAAATGGTTATGGCTTGTTTGATCCCGGGAAGATGTCGCCGGTTATTTCACCGCAAATTAACCCGGAAAACTGCTATGAAAAACTGCTGGCCATGCAGCCCTATGCTTTTTCTATGCCTATGGATGAGTTGAAGGCAGCTTTTACTGATTTGAAAAGTATACTGGATAAGCACAGTGATTATGAATATGAGGTGACTAATTGGGACAACTCAAAAACAAAGATTTTACTGGGCAATTCATTTAGAAACAAAACATCCGGCAAAGAATTTATTACAGCCAGGGAGGAATACGAAAATTATCCTTTATATGATTTGTGGCAGGACTGGTTTATAAAATGGAACCTTCAACCACAGGATCTTTTCATCATTGGTTTATACAACCAGCATTTTCACGGGAATAACAGGGACGCGCTGGTTACCCTGCTTCCTGATGTTTCAGTGCTTATGCCGGACAATGGCAACAGGTTTTGGCATTATAACAACCCATTGATCAATGTAGCCGTGGCGCTTCAATTAATCTATCCGTTTGAGATGGGGGATGAATTTTGTATTGGTGCAACTACGCGTTTATTTGCTTCTCTTAGTGATAAGATTTTACAAGCAAAGGATGAACGGGATCATTATTATCAACAGCACCGTGGATGGCAGCATGATACATGTTTGAATATTTTTCTTCAACGAATAGACCTTGCAACAATGCCTGAGCAACATTTAAGCAGTTGCTGGCAACTTTACAACTGGCGGCAATACAGTGGCCTGCCTGAAAATACAGCAACCAGTGTACCTCCCGTTCTTCTTTTCTGCAGGGCGTTTAAGGCTGGTGTAATTTCAGAAGATGAAATGTATAGGGGTGTTGCTACTACTGAAGGTATGGACTTACTATCCGGCAAAAAGCTGCTTAAAGATGAATACCCTTACCTGGAAAAATTCCCTTTCCTAGAGCAAATGTTTGAGCGGGTTAAGGATATGGCGTTAGACCTGGAATTAAAACGTGGCGATTCCGGCACATCGGTTACCGCACTAACTTCTGCCTTGCAACGTATTTATGGTGTTAACCGTTTTGCTGAAATTCTCACAGGGCTTGGTAAAACCACCTTATACAAAGGGTATATCTATAATTACAATGGCGGGGCAGATATAAACAAACAGCAGTCATTCAGTGTACTTCTAAAGAATTGTTATCCACTCGATACCGATAACCAGCAACTATTTAATCAATGGATGCAAAAGACATTAATACCAGAGAGCAGGTTGATAGAAGCGGCCATGTATGCTCCGCAATGGCAGAAGCTGATTAGTAATTATCTTGGGTGGAAAGGCTTAGACAGTGCAATCTGGTGGATGCATGCACATACCAAAACAGATGCTTACCAGGCACAAAATGCAGAAGCTGAAAGCGAAATTGCCCGTTACTCTACACTTGATGTTGATGAATTTAAAGAAGGTGCGGTGGATAAAGATTGGTTTCATAAGGCTTACAGGGAAATAGGTAAAGACAGGTGGCCGATGGTTTATGATGCTGCCAAATATATCAGCGATGGTAACGGACACCGGAGAGCAAGGATATATGCAGACGTGTTGCTGGGTAATTTATCACTTAAAGATGTTGCAGAGAGGGTTAAGTCCAGGCGCGACCAGGATTACCTACGAATCTATGGGCTGGTGCCATTGAGTAAAACCAAAGCGGCAAAGGATATTTTAACACGTTACGAATATCTTCAGCAATTTAAAAAAGAGAGCAGGCAGTTTGGCGCACAGAAACAAACCAGTGAAGCCAGGGCAATAGAGGTAGCCATGGAAAACCTGGCCCGTAATGCCGGTTATATTGACCCTGTACGCCTTACCTGGGCAATGGAAACAAAACAGGTGCAGGATATTCTATCCAAACAAACACAGGTGCAGTATGATGATGTATTAATAGGCCTGGTGGTAGATGAGCAAGGCGAGGCAGACGTGGTAGCATTTAAGGAAGAAAAACAATTAAAGGCGGTTCCCGCAAAATATAAAAAGGATAAAAAGGTTGAAGAGCTTAACGGGTACAAAAAAACACTCAGGGAACAGTGGAAGCGGGCCCGTAAAGGATTGGAAGAAGCGATGGTAAGAGGGGACTCGTTTCTGCTTTCAGAAATTGAAACGCTTTTTACACATCCCGTAATATCAAGACACCTGGAGCACCTGGTATTTGTTGTTGCTGACGATATAAGCAGAAACGGTTTTTACAGGTTTGGAAAACTATATGATGGTGTACAGGAAATTGATGCCGGAGAAGATGCCAGATTGCGTATTGCCCATTGCACAGACCTGTACCGTTCAGGTAAATGGGCCGGTTATCAGCGCTATGCATTTGACAAACAAATAAAACAACCATTTAAGCAGATCTTTCGCGAATTATATTTACCTACAGAAGATGAACTGGCAGAAAAAGCTATTTCCCGCCGTTATGCCGGGCACCAGGTACAACCAAAACAAACTGTTGCTTTATTAAAATCAAGAGGCTGGAAAGTGGATTATGAAAGCGGTCTTCAAAAAGTATTTCATAAAGAAGGTTTTGTTGCAAAGATGTATGCAATGGCTGATTGGTTTTCACCGGCTGAAGTAGAAAGTCCAACGCTGGAAACAGTACAGTTTCATTATCTCAAAACCTTTAAGAATGTTGATTTTGAAAAGATAGATAGCCGTATTTTCAGTGAAGTAATGCGTGATATAGACCTGGTGGTAAGCGTTGCTCACGCCGGTGGGGTAGATGCAGAGGCCAGCCATTCTTCTATTGAGATGAGAACGTTGTTGTTAAAAGAAACGCTGCGGTTATTTAAGGTACAGAATGTTGAAGTCAGCGGTAGTCATGCCCGCATAAAAGGTACAATAAGTGAGTATAGTGTTCACCTGGGCAGTGCTGTTGCGCATAGGATTGCATCAGGATATTTGTCTATAATTCCTGTCCACTCCCAGCAACGCGGCAGGTTGTTTCTCCCTTTTGCTGATGATGATCCAAAGTCTGCGGAAGTGATTTCAAAAGTGTTGCTGCTGGCCCGCGATCAGGATATCCAGGACCCAACCATATTAAGACAATTGCGATAAAATACAGTAAGTATCAAAATCTGTCTCCTTTAACTATCAATCTGATAACACTCATATGAAAATATGGACAAGCGCCAACAAAGGCGATGATAAAATCATTGCTTTTTTCAACAATACGATTTACAAAGCCAATCCAAAGACTGTTGAAGTAGATAACTACATCGCAAGTTTGAAGCTGAATACAATTCCTTCAGCCGGCTCGATTGAAATACCATTGACCTATTTAAAAACAATCCTGATGGAAGATGGTAAAAAAAGCATTGAAGTACACTTTGGCGGTAATTCCACAGAAGAATTTATTATTACTGATGACGCTGTTAAGAAAGAGATTTTTGCCTGCTTCAGGAACAACCTTCCGGTAGAATATTCCGTGAACAAAAATTCAAAATTTAAGTCGGCAGCTAAACCGCTTATCGCGATGGGTGTTATAGCCCCCATTTTTATCTGGACCTTGTTTGTGTCGATAGGTATGGAAGCCGGAGATGAATACCGGCTTGCGGGCAGTGGCAGGTCTGTAGCGGCAATTGTACTAATGCTTGCTTCACTGGGTGTATTTAAAGTAGTGCTTATTTTTAGTGCACTGTTACTGGTAGCACTCATTTCTTTTCTCAGGAAATTTAAATCATCACAACAGATCCATGTACTTTCGGTGAAGCGGTAAGCTTATTAATGATAGTTGTTTCAGGGCTATAAAATATCTGTCACAAAGAGGATATTGCATTGGTCTTACAGTAAATAAGCTGTTGACCTTTTTACCGGCATTTGTTATCGCAATGTTACTATTATTGCTTAACCCCTTATAAGAAGATAAACATGCGGCTGCCTGAATCGACTGTTAAATTAGGCGCAGAGTTACCCTTGCCATCTTCTTTCACCAACCTGTTGTCTCCACATAGCATAGTAGAGGCCTTTTTGTTCAAGCAGCGCGTCATGTGACCCGGATTCAGCAATGCGCCCTTTTTCAAGTACATAAATAGTGTCTGCGTGCATAATGGTGGAAAGCCGGTGGGCAATCAGGATGGTCATCTGTTCACTGTTAGCGGAAACCTGGCGAATCGTACGTGTAATATCTTCTTCCGTTAGCGAATCAAGTGCAGATGTTGCTTCGTCAAATATAAGCAGCCTGGGTTGCCTTAGCAACGCCCTTGCGATAGACAGCCGTTGCTTTTCACCGCCGGATAATTTCATGCCATTTTCTCCAAGTACCGTATCTATGCCATTCGAAGCTTTGGCGATAATATTCAAGGCGGCTGCTTTCTGCAATGCTTCCATTAGTTCTGCTTCCGTTGCCGCGGCATTTACAAAGAGCAGGTTTTCGCGAATGGAACCGGCAAAGAGTTGTGTTTCCTGTGTAACGAAGCCGATCTGCCTGCGTAAGGGATTAAGCCGTACTTCTGTAGCATCTGTTTCATTAAAATAAATATGACCGCTTACAGGCGTATATAAGCCGATAAGCAGTTTTACCAGTGTTGACTTTCCTGATCCTGAAGGCCCTACAAAGGCAACAGTCTGGCCGGTATGAATGGAAAAGGAGATATTGTCGATCGCGTTATAATCGGCAGTGCGGTGGCGAAATACGACTTCCCTGAAACTGAGGTTGGCCAAAGGTTGCAGCTCTATCGAGTGTTCCGGTCTTTTCTCCACGGGTTTATGCATCAGCCGGTCAAAAGTGGCCAGTGAAGCGTCAGCCTCACGGTAAAGTAGTATCATATTTCCAAGATCCTGTAACGGGGTAAAGATGGCGGTAGAAATAAATTGCATCGCGATCAGTTCACCTGTACTTAGCACCTTCCTGAAAATAAGCCACAACAAAATAAACAGGATGGACTGCTTCAGCACATTCAGCATATTGCCCTGCAGGAAAGAGAGCGTACTTACCTTTTTTGCTTTTGTCATTTCAAGCTGAAAGATATTGAGGGTTTGTGCATTCAGCCGCCTGATCTCTGCAAACGTAAGGCCCAGGCTTTTTACCAGTTCAATATTGCGCAGGCTTTCTGTAATTACACCTGCCTGTGCATCTGTTTGCCGGTTAATGGTGCGTTGGATTTTTTTGATGCGTTGAGACAGCAACCCGGTTAGTGAACCAAGCATCAACGTACCTATAAAAAATACCGGTACCAGCAGCCAGTTTTTGCTGATGCTGTACCATAACAGGAAGCCGACACCAACCAGTGAAGAAAACAATACATTGATAAAAGAATTGATAAAACGTTCCGCATCGGTTTTTACTTTCTGCAGAACACTTAAGGTAGTGCCGCTCCTGCTTTCTTCAAATTCCTGGTAGGAGAGCCGGAGGGTTTGTTTTAGTCCGTCATTAAAAATATGCATGCCAAAGCCGGCAACTGCCTTACGCGTAATATATTCCTGGAACGCTTTACAAAGCCTGGATAACAGCGCAATGCCCAGCGCAATCGCAAGCCAGTATAGTACGCCATGTACAAGTTCGCTTTCCGTTAATGATGAGTTACCTGATGCATAATGATCGATGATCCTTCCAAAGATCACCGGGTCAATAAGGCTGAGTAGTTGTGCTGCGCCTGCAAGCAGTAACGCTACCAGTATAAGATGGCGCTGCTGGCCCAGGTATTTCCATAGTATTTTCATGGTGCTGTTGTCGGGGAGTTAATAATACGATACTGCAAGTTGGGGCGATTTTTTGTGATGTACAATAGCAAGGTTCCGGCGGTGTGTTTATAGTTCAGTTACTTAAACAAAAGAGACCTTTCTTCTAAACAAAAAGAAGGCCTGATTGTTGTCGTTTAATGAATTAGCCAATCTTGCTTATCCCAAACAGAGCGTTATGCAGAAAGATTCCATTATCCATTTAAAAAATGTAATTGCCGAAATTGAACGATTGCACGCTGCTTCAGCCGCCATGTTAATCAAAACACATGAAGCACTGTCCCAGGCACAACAAAGGCTTCATCAGGTACAGGTAAGTCTTGCTGAGGAAGAACATCGTGCAGAAGATCAATTGTCTGTCACCTTTGAAAAAAGCAGCCGTATTGCGTAAAAGAGAATACTGTAGATAGTGCGGCAAATAGTATAAAACAGACGGAGTGGGGGAGAACTTCCCTGCACTGGTATAATGCTGTGATCTTTTTAATTGCTGATTTGAGGATTATAGCCGAAATTTAAATATTCCTCTCTGTGACCTGCGCGTTATTGTTTACCGATTAAATGCAGCTATATGCAAACATTTCTCAGGTTTGTTTATCGTGGGGATCATTACCGGGCAAGGGTGATCTACTCTTTTGAGCAGATTTCAGACTCTATACTGGTGCATCTTCAGCAAAGCATTGAAGGCAACCAGTTCTACCTTGTAGCGTTGGACCATGAGACCAATAAATGGCAGGTTTATCCTGAGGTCCCTGAATTAAGCAACATCCTGCTGGCTGAATTAAATGATGTGATCTCATTTGGAAACACATATTTGTCGGGTCTCTACCAGGTAACGCAATAAGGAAGTCTTATTAGTGAACTCTTCATCAAAAGTATGTGGTAAGCTAACATACCTATATGTCCCATGAGGCTGGAACTAACTCAGGCGGTTTCATCGCCTGAATAAAAACAATTATCTTCTTTAGTTCATCCTGTTTATACCAGCTATACGGTTCTTCTGTAAGCACCGGCATTAACACCTTCAATTTTCCGGAACATACGTGCAAAGTAGCCTACATTATTAAACCCGCATTGATAGCAAACCGTGGAGATGTTTATCGCAGGATCTTCCAGTAATTTCTTTGCAAGCTGTATACGCTGATGAATAATATAGTCAAGCGGTGAAAGGCCAAATTCCATCTTAAAACTTCTGAAGAATACAGACTTGCTCATACACGCCTTTTTACATAGTGCAGCAATGTTTATTTTTTGTATAAGGTTGGCATGTATATATTCCAGTACATCAGAAAAACGGTTACTGCCATGATAATTTTCTGCAGATACCGGTAATTGTTGCGTATGAATAATTTCAACCAGTAAAGATTTCAGCGCCAGGTCTGTAAGCACATCTTTATCCCTTTTATCCTCCATACTTACCTGTATCAGCCGGTTTAAAGATTGGGCAAGGTCCTGGTTGTTATAAAAATGATACCGGTTAAAGTCCAGTTTCCATTCACTGTTTTCTTTGGGATATTGTTCATTCAGGAACGCCAGCGTTTCATTGATTTGGGCACGCTCAATCGTAAGCGTGGCGCACTGTACCGGGCTGTCTATGCCTGCTTCAGGAAAGTCAACGGTAAAGGTACTTTCTTCAGGAAGGATAACGGTTTCTCCCGGCAAAAACTGGAAAGCCTTTTGTGTATCCAGGTGCATAATTTTCTTGCCGCGCATCATGGCACTTACTACCAGCCCGTCATAATGCAGCGGAAGCCCCATGCAATGGCGATAGGTTTCCAGTATGTTCACTTCGCAGTATTTGCTGGAGAAAACGCGGCGATGTTCCAATGCGGCATCACCCTTTGCAGAAAGCGACAATCCAAGGGGGAAAAGAGGTACTTTATTGTTCATAGGCAAATCGTTATTTCAAATGTACCATTATAAAACGCAATGCATGGTTAAATAAAATCGGCACCATTGTATCATTTTTCGCGGATGATTGTGTAAAACCACTTTTTGCTGCCTTCCTATTTTTGATTGCCAACCATTTTTACTAATAAAAAATGTCATATGAACATTACACTTGCACAAGCAGAGGCCGCCATTAAAGCGGCCAAAGAAAAATCCAAATCAATCGGCACCTTAATGAACATCGCCGTGGTAGATGCCGGCGCCAATCTTATTGCCTTTGCACATGAAGATGATGCGTGGCTGGGCTCTATCGATATTTCGCAGAGAAAGGCCCGCACGGCACGTTACTTTAACATGCCCACCGGCGAAATAGGGAAGCTTTCACAGCCCGGCGGACCGCTGTATAATATTGAGCATTCCAATGGCGGCCTTATTACTTTTCCGGGTGGCGTGGTAATTAAGAATCATAAGGAGGAGATCATCGGCGCCATCGGTGTATCAGGAAGCACGGTTGAAAATGATCACACCGTTGCACAGGCCGGCGCCGATGCGGTTAAATAAAATTATTCGCAGTTATCGTTGCTGCTTTATATAACCGTATCCACCGGAAACATATTCCTTCACAACAAAACATTGTTATATGTGTCAGAATCATGGAGTAGCTTATATAAAACCCGGCGTGGTAGAAGTAAGGGAAATTGAATATCCCAAACTGGCGCTGGGAGATCGTAAATGTGAACATGGCGTTATCCTTAAAATTGTATCGACAAATATCTGCGGCAGCGACCAGCACATGGTACGTGGCCGCACCACTGCACCGGAAGGCTTGATATTAGGCCATGAAATCACCGGGCTGGTAATTGAAGCCGGCCGTGATGTGGAGTTTATTAAAGTAGGAGACCTTGTATCGGTGCCCTTCAACATCGCCTGTGGCCGTTGCCGTAACTGCAAGGCAGGGCAAACGGGTATTTGCCTGAATGTAAACCCGTCAAGGCCAGGTGCGGCTTATGGTTATGTGGATATGGGTGGATGGGTTGGCGGCCAGGCCGAATATGTAATGGTGCCGTATGCTGACTTTAACCTTCTGAAGTTTCCCAATAAAGACCAGGCAATGGCCAAGATAAAAGACCTTACGTTGTTGTCTGATATCTTTCCCACGGGTTATCATGGTGCGGTTACGGCGGGCGTTGGGCCAGGCAGCATTGTATATGTAGCCGGTGCAGGACCTGTAGGGTTGGCCTGTGCTGCTTCCTGCCATTTGCTGGGTGCGGCCGTGGTAATTGTTGGCGATATGATTGATGAACGTTTGGCGCAGGCCAAAAAGTTTGGTTGTGAAATTATCGATCTTAAGAAAGAGGCCAGTCTTGCCGACCAGATTGCAGCGATTGTAGGTATTCCCGAAGTTGATTGCGCTGTTGACTGCGTAGGCTTTGAAGCCAAGGGGCATGGGCATGACAGCAATACAGAACAACCTGCAACGGTGCTTAATTCTGTGATGGAAATCACCCGTGCCGGTGGCCAGTTGGGTATTCCCGGGTTGTACGTAACAGGTGATCCCGGTGCTGTGGATGAAGCTGCTAAAAAAGGAAGCCTGAGCATACGCATCGGTCTTGGCTGGGCCAAATCCCACTCCATTCATACGGGGCAATGCCCGGTGATGAAATATCATCGCCAGTTGATGAACGCTATCTTGTATGAAAAAATAAAGATAGCCGACGCCGTGAATGTACAGGTGATCACGCTTGCAGAATCAGTAAAAGGATACAAGGATTTTGACAAAGGTGCTGCCAAGAAATTTGTGATAGATCCGCACGGAATGCTCAATTAGTAAGGTTACCATTAATGATAAAAAAGATGCTCTCAATGGGCATCTTTTTTTATGGCATCGATGATCTTCTGCAGGTTCATAGTTATATAATTCAGGATGATGAATAAGGCGGTAATGAAAATAGCATTACGCTAACAGTTTGCCGGTTATATTTGGCTGCTTATAGGCAAATCTTTAAATACATGACCAAATATCTTTTAGTTGCAGTAGTGATGTTGTGTGTATTGCAAACAGCAGATGCACAACAGGTAAACGAACCCAAACATAACAAGGCCGAATGGAACACTCCTTATCCTTCTTTCCGTATTGCTGGTAATCTTTATTATGTGGGTACTTATGATCTGGCATGTTATCTTATAACTACCAATAAAGGAAATATTCTCATCAATACGGGCACGGCAGCTTCGGCTATACCTATCAGAAAGAATATAGAAAGTCTGGGTTTTAAAGTGGCTGATATTAAGATCCTTCTCAACACACAGGCGCATTATGACCACCTGGGTGCAATGGCGGGAATTAAAAAAGAAACCGGCGCAAAGATGATGATTGATGAACAGGATGCTAAGGTGCTGGAAGACGGTGGCAATTCTGATTATGAATTTGGTAACCATGGCAGCCTCTTTCAGCCCATAAAGCCCGATCGCCTGTTACATGATAAGGATACCATCACCCTGGGAGATATGCACCTGGTAATGTTGCATCACCCCGGCCACACCAAAGGCTCCTGCAGTTTTTTGTTAACGGTGAAAGATGAGGAACGGTCTTACAAAGTACTTATCGCCAATATGCCCACGATAGTAATTGAAAAACCATTTTCACAGGTAACCAGTTACCCGGGTATTGAAGCAGATTATGCCTACACGCTCAAGGCCCTGAAAGAACTTTCTTTTGATATATGGGTGGCCTCTCATGCCAGCCAGTTTGACTTGCAGAAAAAGCATCAGCCGGGGGATGCTTATAATCCCAATGCATTTACAGATCGTGCAGGCTATGATGCTGCATTAAAAGATTTGCAGGAAACATTCGATCAATGGAAAAGATAGATTTCAGGCAAGCGGTTTTGGCTTTTGCTGAAGGTTGCATGCATTAACCACTTCCTGTATACGTTGCTGGCGTGTTTCCATTCTTTTAGCCAGTTTCAGCCATTGAAGCACGCGCTTCTTACCTGAACGATTGAGCGCTTCAAAATAAGCATTTGCCCTGGGAAACTGTTTAAAAGCAGCCTGCAAATCATCCGGTATTACCAATTCCTCCACGTCATCCAGGATAGACCAGTAGCCATTGTTCTTTGCCACTTCAATACTGGCATAACCGGAAGGCATCATAAGTCCTGCCTCTACCAGTTGCTGTACTTTGGCTTTACTTATTTTGCTCCATACACTCCTGGGTTTTCTCGGGGTAAATGATTGCAGGTAATAATCATTATCCAGCGATCTTGCGGTACCGTCTATCCATCCAAAACATAATGCTTCATCAACGGCTTCATCGTGTGACAGGGTAGGTTTAACTGCATTCTTTTTTGCACATACCAGCCATACGATTGGTTTGGTGGAATGATTTTTCTCCAGCCAGGTACGCCATTGTTTGCTGTTGCGGGCTTTTAGCGGTGTAGTCATGTCATTATAAAAGTAGAAAACAAAAGTAAAAGATGCTGCTGATAACATTGCGTCATTAGGATTAACTAATTGATTTCATGTAGTAAGGATTATTTTGTATCCCTGCGACAGAATAGTCATCAGGCATCGTTGCGTCGCACTCTTATACTGCAAATCTTTATTCAGCAGCACAGCCGTTATGATAATCCATCAGTTTCATCAATAAATAGAAAACCCCTGGTAATTACCAGGGGCTTACAGGTTATGTGAATAGTCATTTATTTAATAACACCACAACCAATTCTTGAACCTGCATTACCGGTAGGTTGTGTTTTATAATCATCTTTACCACTATGCACAATTACTGCATGGTTTAACACAGTGCTTGAAGTATCAGAACTAAGCGTCCATAAGTTGGTAGACATTTCCAGTGAACCCTTGCCTTGTGCATCCAGTTTTACATTGCCTATATCACCCAGGTGAAAACTGTCAACACCCCATTTGCCATGTGGTGAGTGGGTAGGATTCCAGTGCCCATGGGTGGCATTACCGTTATCACCACAATCAGGGTGGTCATGTATATGCACGGCTACTGTTTTGTTTGCCATTTTAGGTACAGTAAGTTCCAGCTTCATCTTTACTTTGCCGCTGTCTGCATCAAAGCTTACTTTACCATCAACAGCGGTATCTGCCTTGGTGCCGGTAAGAACCGCCTCAGCATGTGTAACATTTGCCGCAGGAGCTGCAGCTTTGGAAGTATCCATCTGCATGTCACCCGAAGTTGTGGAATCGCTCGTATTTTCTGTTGAGGAAGAACCGCCACAGGAAGCCATGGTAATAGCGCCTGCTGCAAACAAACACGCAAAAACGTGCCTGATTGATGAATGTTTCATATGTAAGATTTTATATTCAATAATATACCTGCGGTTACAAATACCTTACCATCTTATTGGTGAGAACTGCGATAAGCAAAAAAATAGTCCATCCTAACCCGTCGGGCAACTCAAGGTCACCTGACGAATAAAATGAATATACGGGTAAGCCTCCCCATACATCTCTTATAAAAAGTTCAACCCGTCAGCTCCCTATTTTTCCCTTTTCATTTTTCATTTCTTTCCTCTACCAGAGTTATAGCAAAGCTTCTGCCCTGGTTTCTTGCCTTTAACCTCTATTGGGTCAACCTCTTTGTAACGGTTACGCCGGGCCTGCTATTGATGTAACCGGAGTGCTTACTGCAATAATGCATGCTGCATTGAAGGCGCCGTTCTTTAAAGCGTATTTTATGCCGTTGATTTCCTGTACATACATAATCATTAAGCGGGAACTCTTCGAAAGCGTTTTTCAGCAGGGCTGTTTTAGAATAGTAACCTGTTATTTACTTTTTTTCTTGACAAAAAAAGTAACAAAAAAGTCAAGAAAGAAAGGATATACAGCGCCTTTCTTTCGTTGAGCCCTGATTGAGCTTTTGTAGTACTGTGACTTCGGCTTTGGAATGTACATTTACAGGATGCGGGATTGCGTAGCTGTTCAACTTTACAAGATGCTTGGTGATGGTTACAAGTTGCTGGTTGCAGGATACTGGTGATTGGTGCGGAGATGATGGAGTAGATATGTGCTGTGAGATAGTTTAAAGCTTTTAGTCTACGTTCTTAGCCTTAAGCCTTACGCTTTCAGCCAATGTTTTACATCTTCATCCTTACGCCTTCCATTTTTATTGGGCACGACGATTATACTGCTCCTGCTGTTACCGGGGTGCTTATTGCGATAACGCATGCTGTGTTGAAAGCGCCGTTGTTTCCTGTTATTTACTTTTTTTCTTGACAAAAAAAGTAACAAAAAAGTCAAGAAAGAAAGGATATACAGCGCCTTTCTTTCGTTGGGCCCTGATTGAGCTTTTGTAGTACTGTGACTTCGGCTTTGGAATGTACATGTACAGGATGCGGGATTGCGTAGC